>MDTD01045058.1_pt1 | contig 24069 bp, 18 predicted proteins | sample 811221 | NCBI WGS metagenome assembly MDTD01 (sample SAMN05326646, study PRJNA326480) | marine metagenome | isolation source: seawater | place: Pacific Ocean: South West | collected 2011 | reverse complement strand
AGTTATTTTATTGATAAACGAGAATTTAAGACATATTTTTTTCTTTTTTATTTATACAGCTTTTTTTTCTATTATATCGTTATTTGGTTTTTGGAAAATATTACCTTTAGTTTGTCATATTATTTTAGCAGCTTTATTTTTTTTATTACCATTTTACTATATTTATTTACATAAAAATAAATTCAAGTACATAAACAATAGAAACGTAATTATTTGGTTGGAAGAAAAAAACTTTTCTAATATTAATCCTCTTACTAGCTTATTTGATAAGCCAATTAATGAAAATTTAGATGGAATTAAATGGAAACTACACCTTAAAAAAAGCTACAATTACTCAAAAAAAATAAAATATTTTTTTCCAAAGATAAATATTAATTTAGAAGATCCATTGAAAACAAGATTTCTATTTTTGTTCTTTTTGGTAATAGCATTTTTTTGGTCTGCAAAGAATGATAAAATATTTATAAATATTTATAGCGTTCTAAACTTTAAAACTAAAAATGTTATAGAAAACAATATTACATCTTCAAAAATTTGGTTAGTACCTCCAAGATATACAGAAATTATGCAAAAAGAAATATTCATAGATTCTGAAAGCTCTTCAAAAGAAGATAACATAAAAATTCCAATTAATTCTGAATTAAAGGTAAAGATACAATCTAAATCTCAAAAACTTAATTTCGTTACAGGAAAAAATAAGAATTATTTTGAAGAAACAGAAAAAAATAATTTTGAGCTTTATTATAAAATAATAGATAACCAGAATTTTATAATTAAAAATGATGACAAGGTCATAAAAAGAATATATTTTGAAGTTATACCTGATAAATTTCCTTCAATAGATTTTGACTCAGAACCAGAAATTGTTGGTAATTCAATAAAATTTATTACCAATGCTTCAGATGACTACAGAGTAAGGAAGGTTTTAGCAAGCATCTTAAGACCAACTGAATTTAAGCACTTTAATGACAAAACAATAAATTTTGATCTTGAATTTGAAACAAACGAAAACCCTAGAAAAATAAAGAATTATTTCTATCAGGATTTATCTGCTCATATATGGGCAGGCCACTCATCAAAACTAGTAATTTCAGCTATTGATGATCTGAACCAGATTACAAAGATTGAGATGAAAATAAAAATTCCTTCTAAAGAGTTTATAAATAAATCTGCTAAAACTGTTCTACTTATTAGGAAAGAAATAGCATTGAGAAAAATAGACCTAAAAAAAGCAGAAAATTCCCTAAAATTTATAATCAAAAAAGATAGTGAATCTTTGAAAAATAGAGTTATTTATAAAAAGTATGAAGATGTTTTAAGTGCCTTTTCTAAATTGAAAGAGACTCCTCTAAATTATTCTCATATTCTATATGATGATTTATGGCAATTATCTCTATTATTAGAGGAAAGGGAAAACTTTGTTGTAAAAAGAGAATTGGAAAAGATTGAGAAACTTTTTTTTGATAGTCTTAAGAGAAAAGACACTGATGAAATAATTGCTAACACAACCGAATTAAAACAAAAGATTGAACGCCTAATCAAAATGCGAAATGAAAATAACTACCAAGATCAGCATTTAAAAAAATCTAATGAAGAATTACAAGATAGGTTTGAAGAATTGAACGAAGAAATTAAAGATTTACTTAATATAGGGTCAAAAGAAAAGCTAAACGAAAAAATACTTCAGATGAAAGAATTAACAGATACACTTCGAAATCCCAAGAAGATAGATAAAGAGAAAATGCTGAAGCAGGCACAAAAGCAAAATCTAATTAATAAATTATCTGAGCTTCTTAACGAGCAGGAAATAATAATGCAAGAGAGTTTTAATTTGGCTTCCAATAGAGGTATGTTTGAGCAGAGTTCTCAAGGAAGTGGAGGGAAAAGTCCCAAAGAAAAACAGGACTCCCTTAGGAATAGTTTGGGTAACATAATGAGAGAGATAAGTTCTTCAGAAAATGAGATTCCTCAAGAGCTAGGTAGAGCTGATAGAGCGATGAGGCAGGCTTCCAGAGATCTAGAAAATGGAAAGCCTGATAGAGCCTCTAATGCCCAAGGCAGAGCATCAGAAATGATACAGAGAGCTATGAATTCAATGGTAGCTAATTTAGATTCTAAAAAACAGGATGTTTACCGTTCAGGTAATCAACAAGACAGGTCGACTTCAAATCCATCATTTACAGACTCGAAAAATACTACAACTGATGGATCTTCGTCTGGTGGAACTATCGATGTGCCTGCAAAATATAAAGAACAAGAAGCAAAAAAAATAGTAAGAGAGCTCTATACCAGATATAAAAATGCAGAAAGAAATACCAAAGAAAAAAAGTACATTAGAAGATTACTCGATTGGTACTAGATTATCTATAAAATTAAATAAATTTTGCCAATAGCTATCTGTTAATTCTAGTTCTTCTCTAAATAAGAAAATACAAACTAGTACTATTAATATTATGAATACATTCAATAATAGCAGTTTTTTTATTGAAAAGGTTGATTTTTCCGGTTTTTCTATAGGTTTTTTTTCTATAAGCCAAAGATTACCACATACATTACACTTAAATTTTTTAACACTATTAATAAGGTCTTGAGATTCAATTTCAAATAGTGTTTTGCATTTTGGACATTTTATATTCATTATCAATAGTTTATAATAATTTCAATTTATTATATCAAATAAGATAAAAAGGGTAAATATTTGATAAAATTAGAAAATCTATATTTAGAAGGAGTTGATAATAAATATCTATTAAATGATGTAAATATCTTTATTCCTAGTGGTAGCTTAGTACTAGTAAAAGGAGAACATAATTTTGGAAAAACCAGGCTTTTAAAAACAATTGCTATGCTAGAGAAACCAAGAAAGGGAAAACTGTTTGTTATGGGAAAAGAAGTATCTAGACTGAATAACAGAGAAATATCTAACCTTTATAAGCAAATAGGCCTAGTTTTAGAAGAGGACTTATTAATAGATAATATTAATGTGGCAGATAATATATTACTACCCTTAATATTAAGAAATGAAAATCGTAAGGAAATTGCTCTTGCCTTAAAGGAACTTATTCCCTGGTTAAATTTAGAAGACTTAATTAAAAAAAATACTATTAATTTAAGTGCATCAGAAAAAAAAATAATACAATTTGCTAGAGCAATTATTGTAAGACCTAGAATTCTTATGTTGGATAACTTGTTTAATGCGATAGATAATAATATTGAGAAGAAAATAATATTTCTTATTATGGCATTAAACAGGATTGGAACCACTATTGTTATCTTTGGGAAAGAGCCTAGCATTCAAAAAATTAAATTTAGCAACATATTCAATATAAAAAAACAACAATTGCTGGAGGAAAAAATTGAGCTTAATTAATGTAATTAGAATAAAATACTTTCCTTCTGCTTTATTTGATTATATCACAATTTTTATAGTAAACATTTTTTTTAATATACTATTTTTGCTTTTTCTAAATAACGTTAATCTGCTTTTTAAAAATAATAGTACAAATGATATTTTCATGATAATTCCACAAAATATAGAGAATTTTGCTGAGAAGAAAGACCTTATCTTTAAAAGATTAAGCCTCGAAAAAAATATTATTTCTGTAACTAGAATAGAAAAAACAAAAGTTCTTTCATTATTGCAAGAGTCCCTTGAAAGTAATAATATTCCTCTTGAACTAGTGCCAGATGTATTGTCTTTAGAAGTAAGCAATAGTGAAGGAATAGACCTTATAAGAATCAATAAATTAATAAATGGTATAATACCGAACGCTAAAATTTACAAAAAACCTAATAATAAATCAATAATTTCTAACTATTTTTCTTTGATGATAATAGTATTATTTTTGCATCTCTTATTAAATTTGTTGCTTATTAGAAATTCTTTAATAGCAATAAAAAAAATAATATATGTATCCCAAATTTTTGGAAATTCTAGAAAAAGCATTTTTATAAATTTATCTTTTGGCTACACATTTATATATTTATTATCTAGTGTAATAGGTTTACAGTTACTTAATATGATAAATTATAATATCTTAATTCTACTTCTCGATAATAAAAATAATTTACAGCCTTTGAGGTATTTTTGCTATTTAATTTTTTATCTTTTAATTCAGCAAGGTATATTATATTTAGTCTTTAATATTCATACCAAAAAACTTTATAATTAACTATGAGATACGCTTTTATAGTAATTCCATTAACTTTTATCATTTTGCTATTAATAGGATATTTCAACTTTATTAATTATATAAACAGAAACCACTATTTATCTTCAAATAACAACAAAATAATTTTTGATGGTATTGCGATTTTAACTGGTGGAAAGGGAAGAATAAAAGAAGGATTAAATCTTTTAGAAAAAAATTCTGAAGCCAAACTAATAATTTCTGGTGTGGATCAAAAAGTTACTTTAAAAACTATTACGAAAAAAAATAATATACTTGAAAATATTTATTTAGATAAAAAATCAAAAAGTACAATTGAAAATGCTATACAAATAACCAGCTGGGCAAAAATGCTTAATCTAAAAAAGATAAAAATAATTACATCGTATTATCATATGCCTAGAAGCATTTTATTTTTAAAGCATTATGATAAAGATATGATATTTATTCCTCATCCTGTAAGATCAAAGAGTCAAAAGTATAATAATAGAATTGACTACTTTAAATTAGACCCTTTCTTATTTGAGGAATATGTTAAATATTTACTTTCTTTTCTAATTTTGGTTATTAATTAAATGTTTTTACAATCAATATTATTTAAAATAGTTTTTTATATCTCCATAGCATTTTTTGGTATTTTTTTTCTTCCTTGCTTAGTCAGTAAAAATGCTACTAGAAAAGTTGTTAGTTTGTGGGCTAAGGTAGTAATATATTTATTGCAAAAACTAGTAGGAATTAAAATAGATTACAACAACCACTTTATAAAGAAAAATAAAGGATATTTAATAGCAGCTAATCATCAATCAATTTTTGAAACAATATTTTTTTTAAAGGAATTCGATAAAGTAGTTTATGTAATAAAAAAAGAATTAAAGTACATACCTCTTTATGGATGGTACGCTGTACGATTGGGAAATATTTTTTTAGACAGAAAGAAAAGGATTGAATCCATGAGAATCTTATCAAGAGAGGTTGGTAAGCTTATTAAAAATAAATATAAGGTTATCATATTTCCTGAAGGAACAAGACAAGACAGATATACAATAGGTAATATTAAAACTGGTGTATTTGCATTACAGAAAGAATTAAGCAATAAGGTATACCCTATTTATATAAATTCAGGACATGCGTGGTCAAGAACAGGAAAGATTAGCAATAAAAATAACATAAACATAAAAGTTTTGCATCCTATACAAATAGACCTAAAAAAAGAAGACTTTCTAAACAGTTTGAGAAAAGCTTTTGTAAAAGAGAATGAAAAGAATAAAATATATGTTAGTGAAAAGTATATATAAAAAAAATATAATTTTAATAGGAGTAGTATCATTAATACTTCTTTTCTCGATTTTGATACTTAAATTAACACAGGGTAAACCTTCTCAAAAAACTCAAGATATTAAATCTATTCCAGTGAATGTGAAAGTAGTAAATTTACAAAAATTTAAGCCGGAGTACACTTTTTATGGACATATAGCAGGGACTAATGAAATTGATCTTATCGCCAATCTTGATGGAAAAATTAAAATAGTTTCTAAAAAGATATTTGATTCATCAAGGGTGAAAAAAAATGAAATTCTATTTGAATTAGATCCATTTGAATATCAACAAGATGTAGTTGAAAAGAGGGCAATACTTAATGACTTAAAAATAGAACTTAATAAAACAAACTTTCTGATGATGGAATCAAAAAAGCAATTAGCTATTGCTAAACAAGATTATGAAAGAAAGAAAAAACTACTAGGTAATACAGTATCAAAAAAAGCATTAGATGACTCAAGTCTTAATTTATCTAAAGCTAAGACTAATTACTCAAATGAAGAATTTAATATAAACTCTATTAAGGAAAACATTGAGAAAGCAAAATCTCAATTAGAAATTTCAAAAAAAAACCTTGCAAATACCAAATATAGAGCTCCTTTTCAAGGAAAGATAGCAAATAACACTATAGACATAGGTAGTGAGATTATAAGAGGAAGATTGCTTGCAAAACTTGTAAATACAGAAATATTGGAAGTAAAATTTTTTGTCGGAGAAACAGCTTTTACGGAACTGGGAACAATAGAAGATATAAAGGGAAAAAATATTAGAGTATTCTGGAATAAATCTAGATATAAGAATAAATACTCTGCTACTATTACTAGAATAGATAGTGTGATTGACCAACAGTCTGCTGGTCTGAATATGTATGCAGTTCTTGAAAGAATTGAGGATGATGATCCTATAAGACCGGGTGCTTTCGTAGAGATTACAGTTGAAGGAAAAGAAATTACAAAATCATTTTTATTACCAGAGACTGCTATATATGAAGAAAGTTATGTTTACATATTAGAAAATGGAAAACCTAGTAAGGTAGAAGTAAAGATTAGAGGAAATATAAAAAACAATACTCTTATTACAGGAAACCTAAAAAACAATGATAAGGTGATAACAACAAGATTAAATAATATAAGGGAAGTACAGAAGCTGTATAATTACAAATAGTGTTGAAATGAGTTTAATATCTAAAATATTAGAACATAAAACTGCAGCAAATCTATTTTTAATGCTAATGTTAATACTTGGTCTATATTCATCTAAGGTTCTTAATACTCAATTTTTTCCAACATATTCAGTCGACTACATTACTATAAGTACAGAATGGCTGGGATCTAGTCCTGAAGATATTGAAGAGTCTATTATAAAACCAATAGAAGAAAAAGTCAGATACATTGACAGAGTTAAAAATACTAAATCCACTGCTAAAGAAAATTTGGCAAACATTTTATTAGAATTTGAAGCAAATACAAATATGGAAAGAGCTCTTAATGACGTAGAAAGGGAAATTAAATCCATTACCTCTCTTCCTGAAGGGTCAAAAACACCAGAAATTAAACTTTTTATACCTTATGAGCAAATAGGTTTAGTCTTAGTAAAGGGAAACATTTCTGAGGGTGAACTGAAGAAAGCAGCAAAAGATTTAAAGCAAAATCTTTTAGATAAAGGAATTGATAAAATTGAAATTGAAGGTGTTCGTAAACAGATTATTTATGTAGATTTAGACCCTGTTTCGTTATTTGCTAATTCTATAGACACATCAGATGTTAAAGAAAGAATAAATCTTGAAACTAAGAATATTCCCTCTGGTTTATTTAGAGATGAAAGTTTGTTGCAAATTAGAGCATTCGGAAAAAGAGATAATGTAATAGACATAGGAAATATCAAAATTGCTAATAATTTACAGAGTAATAATTATCTGAAGATAAGCGATATAGCAAACATTCATGAAGGCTATGACTATAATGATAGTAGTGGTATCAGTAATAAGAAAAAAGCTTTCACTTTAAGAATATTCAGATCACTTGGCAATGATACGCTGAAGTCTACAAAAATACTAGAAAATTCCATTGCAGAATATCAATCTAGTTTATCAAAAAATGTTGAGATAAAAATTTATGATCTTTCTTCACAACTTATCAGAGATAGAATTAACTTACTTTTAAAGAATGGGTTCGGAGGTTTAATATTAGTTTTGATAGTTTTATTTTTATTTTTAAGAAGCAAAGTTGTAGTCTGGGTAGCTATTGGTATTCCAGCGGCTATTTCAGTTACACTTGCAATAATGCTTATATCAGGACAGTCTATTAATATGATAAGCTTATTTGCTTTAATAATGATGCTTGGCATAATAGTTGATGACTCAATAGTTGTAGCAGAACATATTGACTATCAGTATGAAAAAGGTAATTCTCCAGAAAGAGCAGCTTTCATAGGTTCTAATAGAATGTTAGGACCAGTTTTAGCGGCTTCAATGACCACTGTAGCGGCTTTTGCTCCTGTCTTTTTAATTTCAGGAGTTATAGGTCAAGTTATTGAGGCAATACCCTTGGTAGCAATTAGTGTATTAATAGCAAGTTTTTTTGAGTGCTTCTTTGTTTTACCAGGACATCTAAAGACAGCTCTACTAAAAGAAAAACTAAATAAGCCAAGAAAAATTTTTAATCTCAACAATACTCTAAATAGTTTTAAAGAAAATAGATTTGTGCTGATATTAGAAAAATCAATAAAATACAAATATATAACTTTTACAACTGCAGTATCTTTGCTAATATTTGCTTTTGCTTTAGTAATAACCGGCCACGTCAAATTTTATTTTTTTCCTTCTCCAGAGAGCCAGATAATTCTCGTTAATTATAATTTCTTACCTGGAACTGCAAAGAAAAAAACTGTTGATTTTGCAAATTCTTTAGAAGAACAGCTGAAAAAAATTGACGAATTTGGTATTGTACAAACCTCTTACAGTTCTATAGGAAAACCTATGTGGGGGAGCAGAATATCAACCAGCGAAACAGGAGAACACATTGGAGGAATGCTTGTAGAAATTACAAGTCCTGAAAGTAGAAAAATAAGGACAAAAGAATTTATAGAAATGTGGAAAAAGGAGATCAAGCTAGTACCGGATTTAAAAAATTTAACTATAGTTGAAAGAAAAGGAGGTCCACCAGGTCTAGACGTTGATATAAGGTTAATGTCAAAAGATAAGGAATTAAAAGAACTTAAAGAAGCATCAAATTTTATAAAAAAAAAACTAGATCTTTATAGAGGAATATCTGATATCAGGGACAACCTTCCTCTTGGTAAAAGACAAATAAATATTGAACTTACTGAAAAGGGTAAAATCTTAGGTTTCGATACTAAGTATGTTGCTCAAAAAATTAAAGGATCATTTGAAGGAGTGTCAGCAACTAAGTTTTTTAGAGGTGAGGAAGAGATAGAAGTAATTGTGAGAAACGATCCTAAAAAATATAATCTGGTATCATTGAAATCTTTTCTCATAAAATCACCAGAAGGAAAGTTGGTGCCTCTAGTTGAAGTTGTAGATATAAATAAAAGTCAAGGATTCTCTGAAATAAAAAGAAGAAATGGTTATAGAGAAATATCAATCACCGCAGAAATTAATGAGGTTATACTAAATCCAGATGATTTTTTAAAAGAGTTTAAAAAAGGACCCTTGCAGGAGGTAGAAAAAAGATTTGATATAGAATGGAAGCTAGCTGGAAGACAAGAAGAACAATCTGATACCTTTGGTGATATGAAAAGAGGAGCATTCTTAGCTTTTGCAGTTATTTATTTGATTTTAGCTTTTATTTTTCAATCTTATTCCTTACCAATTTCTATTATGTCTGTAATTCCTTTTACTCTTATAGGTGTAATTATAGGACATTGGATAACTGGGTTTGATATTACAATATTGTCTTTAGTAGCGGTTTTAGGTCTATCAGGAATTGTAATAAATGACTCAATTATAATGGTTTCGAATATTTATGAAAAAACTAATGAGGGCATGGATTTACAAAATGCTGTTATAAAAGGTTCGAAAGAAAGACTTAGAGCGGTATTGCTTACCTCTTTAACTACAATTGGAGGTCTTACACCCTTACTTTTTGAAACTAGTGTTCAAGCTCAATTTCTTAAACCTATGGCTATAACTATTGTCTTTGGATTGATGTCATCTACTGTGTTAGTTCTGATATTTATTCCAGCTATTTTATTATTAGGATCTAGTATTAAAAAAAACTTACTTAGCCCAAAATTTAGGAACCAGCAATATTAAAAAAGTCAAGAATTCAAGCCTACCAATTATCATTGCAAGACTAAGACTATATTTAATTACTGATGGAAGGTTGGAAAAATTGTTTTCTGGCCCAATAATACCGCCCATCCCAGGACCTACAACTGAAACCGAAGTAATGCCTGCAGATAATGAGGTTACAAAGTCATAGCCGAACAAAGAAAAGATTGTAGTTATAAAAAAAACACCAGTAATAAATAAAATTATAATAATCATCACGGAGTTGATTACTTCCTCACTTATAATTCTTTCTTGATAGGAGATGCTATGAACTGCTCTGGGTGAGTTTATTTTTTTCAATTCTTTTAATATTATTAAAAATAACATATGAAGTCTAAATATTTTTATACCACCTGTTGTAGAACCTGTACATCCTCCTATTAACATCATGAAGAGCAGCAAACTAGTTGAGAAAGAACCCCAATCTGAAAAATTGGCTGTAGAATATCCAGTTCCAGTCATTAAAGAAATTCCATTAAAAATTGAGAGTCTAAATGCTGTAAATATATCAATATTATTTTCAAAATATATCCATATTGAAAGAACTGTAGAGAAGATCAAAACTAACGAAAAGAACATTATTACTTGACTATCTCTAAAGATAGAAAAATTCTTACTAATTGCTGACAAGTATAAAGTAAAGGGTAAACTAGCTAGTAACATACCTACAACAATAACTATTTCTACGAAGATATTATTATAAAATGCAATTGAATTACTGTTTGTTGAAAAACCTCCTGTTGCCACTGTGGTCATAGAATGACAAACAGCATCAAAAGCCGATAAACCAACTAAATATAAAAGGAGAAAAATAAAAAAAGTAAAAATTATATATATTAAACCCAAAGATTTCGCTAATTCTTTTGAACTATAGTTAAGATCTTCATTGTTTTTGTTCCAGTTTTGAGTAAATAATTGTAAACCTCCTAAATTCAAAATAGGCAGAATTGCTATAGCAAATATTATTATTCCTAAGCCTCCAAGCCATTGTAAGATAGAACGCCATATCAGTAATCCAGAAGATAATTTTTCAACATTACTATAAATACTTGCACCGGTTGTAGTTAATCCAGAGGTGGCTTCAAAAAAAGCATCAGAAAAGTTTCTTATATTTTCATCAAAGTATAGTGGTAAGCTAGCGAAAAAACAAAGAATGGGCCAGGATATTGTAGTTAGAACTATAGTATCTTTAATATTAATAACTTTTTCTTCTTTTTTAAAAGCAAGAACTAAGCTAACTCCTATAAAAAGAGTAATTAAAATACTTTGTGTAAAAATGACTGAATTATTCTCTTTTGAAAAAAGATTAAATATCAAAGGAACAAACATACTAAAACCTAGAATAGAAATTAGTAAGCCTAGTATAAAGAGTATTATTCTAATGTTGAACATATCTGATTACAAAAATTCTTTAATTTTTTGTTTATTAACATTTATTTTTTTATCATAATCTAAATAAGTTAGTGAGGGAAAAATAGCAAATAAATTAAATTTAGAAAAAAAAAATATAAATTTCGTTAGTTATGTAATTACCATATTCAATAAACGAAAATATATAAATGATGTATTCAACTCATTATTGAAGGAAGGAGGAAGCCATAAAAGAGAATACATATTAATAGACGATGGATCTACAGATAGTTCAGCTGCTGTAATTAATTCCTTATTTAAAAAACTTCCAGGTAGAGTAATTTTTATCAAAAGAAAAAACATGGGAGCATCTTTTTCAACCAATCAAGCGGTCAATCTTGCAAATGCATTTTGGATAAGACTCTTAGATGGCGATGATTGCGTAACATATAAGTCAACTGAAAAAATGTTAAACTTGGCTTTAAAATACAAAACAGAATTTGTATATGGTAAAATGAAAAGAAATGAGAAGAAATTTTATAATGATAAAAACAAAGATCATATATTCCAAACTAGAAAATCAGGTTTAAAAAAATTTATAAGAAATTGTCCGGCAAATTCAAGCTGTATTTTTTTATCTAAAAGAAGATACTACTATTCAGGAGGATGTAATGAATCTTTTGTATCACCTGACCCACTTTTATTCTTGAGACTTTTTGCATCTGGCAGTGGAGTTTTTTTAAAGAGCATAGTAACATTGCTACCTTTTGAAGATGCTAGCAAAGAAAGACTTTCTAATCAAATTAAAAGAAGTAGGTATGAGTCAATTTTTGCACTTATAAAGTTCTGTGAAGAGAATTCATTCATAGATACTAAAATAAGAAAAATGGCTTATAAAAGATCAATATCAAGAGCTTTTAACTATTATAAATATTTTACAAATTCTTTTTTCTCATTATTTCTATGGTATTATATTTATTCAAAATTTTTTTTTCCGCAAGATTACACTAGGATTATGTATAGATGTTTGTCTGTATTCAATGAAAAAGAAAAAAATAAACCTTATAATTGGCTAACCGGTTCAGATAAGTATGCTTTATCAAAATCTAGAATAAGGAATTAAAATGTGTGGATTCGCTGGAATGATACTTAAAAGTAAAAACTGGAAAGCAGAGAGTTTAGTAAGTAAATATTTGGATGATATGGCATCTACTATCTCACACAGAGGTCCTGATAATAGTGATAAATTTATTAGCGAAAGAGAAAAAATAGGATTTTGCTTTCAGAGGTTGAGTATACTAGACCTTTCTAATATAGCTATGCAACCAATGATTTCTAGATGCAAAAGATGGGTAATAGTGTTTAATGGAGAGATATATAATTTTAGAGATTTAAAAAAAAATATAAGTTTTGAGTCTGATTACTGGTTTACAAATAGTGATACTGAAGTTGTTGTAGAGACAATAGCAAAATTTGGTTTTTCCAATTCAATACCTTTGTTTAATGGCATGTTTGCAATAGCGGCATATAACATTCCATCAAAAACTCTATGGCTAGCAAGGGATAGGTTTGGAGAAAAACCTCTGTACTATTCTTACAAGCAGAACGAAGGTTTTTTCTTTAGCTCTGAAATAAGAGCATTTTTCAAAATACCTTTTTTTGAAAAAAAAATATCCTCTACTTCAGTAGCAAATTATCTACGATATGGATATGTTCCTGATCCATTAAGTATTTTAGAAAATACCTTTAAGTTGGCTCCTGGTTCTATTTTGAGATTTAAAGATAAAGAAGGTATAAAAACTAATAAATTTTGGGATAACAACTTAGAATGCAAAAAATGCAGTGAAAAAAAATTTAAAGGTACTTATGAAGATGCAGTAAATGAAACAAAAGAAAGAATCGATGTTTCATGTAAAAATAGACTAGTCTCAGATGTTCCATTGGGATCTTTTTTATCTGGAGGTATAGATAGTTCAAATTTGGTTTACTCTTTTCATAGGCAGAATATAGACATCAAAACATTTTCGGCGGGATTTAATGACCTCAAAACCAATGAACTTAACTTTGCTAATGAAATAGCAAAAAAATTAAATACAGACCACAATAAAATCTTCATTGAAGAACAAGAATGCTTGAATGAAATTAATAATATTGCTTTAGCCTATGATGAACCATTTTCTGACCCTTCTCAAATACCCACTTTTTTACTATGCAAACATACAAGAAAAAAAGTAACGGTTGCTATTTCTGGAGACGGAGCTGATGAAATATTTGGAGGATATCCAAGATATAAAAAAATATCACAATACTGGAATCATGCAAAAAAATATCCAGCATTTATTAAAAACTTTTTGAATTATTTTTCTTTTAGAATTAGCCAAAAAGAAATGAAAATTCTTAGGTCATTAGGTAAAAAAATAAGAAAATTAAGTCACAGTAATCTTTATGAATTGTATAATGACGAAATGTCAAGATGGCGTCCTGATGAGCAGGTTTATAGTTTTCTTGACCTAGAATCTAGGGATCACGAAAATATAGAAAACACAGATGGTTTATTTTCTAGTTTTAGATCATTAATGTTGAGAGATGTAAATTCTTACTTACCAAGTAATCTTCTAGTAAAAGCAGACAGAGCATCTATGTTTAACAGCCTGGAAATAAGAAGCCCATTTCTAGATGAGGAACTAGTAAAGTTTGTTTGGAGTCTACCAGACAAATATATTAATATAAATAGAAGCAAAGCTATATTAAAAGATATATTAGCAGAAAAAATATCCTTAAAAGCTATTTCAAGACCTAAACAAGGTTTTGAACCACCTCTAGAAAAATGGATGAGGGGTCCTTTGAAAGAGTGGCTTGAGGATTTATTGAATTATGACGATGGTTTTTTAGATATTAAAATGACAAATAAAATATATTCTAGATTTTTAAAAGGAGAAAAAAAATTGACTTATAAATTATGGACAATGATAATGTTAAAAAGTTGGAAATTAAATAATTTTTCTTAAAGTTTTATCTAGGTTCTGCATTGTCGAATAAAATAATAAAAAATTTTGCTATCATAGCTCATATAGACCACGGAAAATCAACACTAGCTGATAGACTAATTGAATACTGTGGAGGTTTAACTAGAAGAGAGATGAAACAGCAGGTTTTAGATACTATGGAAATAGAAAGAGAAAGAGGAATAACAATAAAAGCTCAAACAGTTCGATTAGAGTATAGAGATGAACAAGGAAAAGATTATATATTGAATCTAATAGATACACCTGGACATGTAGACTTTAGCTATGAAGTTTCAAGATCGATGGCCGCATGTGAAGGTGCTCTACTTTTGGTTGATGCGACTCAAGGCGTTGAAGCACAAACTCTAGCTAATTCATGGCTAGCCATTGAAGCAAATTTAGAAATTATACCAGTTTTGAATAAGATAGATTTGCCGTCTGCAGATGAAGAAAAAATTAAAGAGCAAATTATAAATCTAATAGGAGTTGATACAAAAGATACTATATCTGTTTCTGCTAAAACTGGATTAGGTATTGATCATCTCATAAAAAAGTTAATTAATACTATTCCCAGTCCATTAGGCAAAAATTCTCAGCCATTGAGAGCTCTTTTAATTGACTCATGGTATGACTCTTATTTAGGTGTAATGGTTTTGATTAGAGTTGTTGATGGTAGTTTAAGAGAAGGAGACAAGATTAGATTATTACTGTCAGGCGCTGAATATCAGATAGATAAAGTAGGTATATTTACTCCTAAGGCAGTTGAAACCAAAGTTTTAGAGGCAGGTGAAGTAGGATTCATAACAGCAAATATTAAAGAAACTTCACAGGCATGGGTAGGAGATACAATAGTAGGGTCAAAAAACTCATACAATATAAAGGCATTACCAGGCTTTAAACCAAGTACTCCTGTAGTTTTTTGTGGACTGTATCCTCTTGACGCAAATGATTATGCTGGATTGAAAGACTCTCTTAATAAACTAAAATTAAATGATAGTTCTTTTACTTTTGAAAATGAGTCTAGTGTAGCTTTAGGTTTAGGATACAGGTGTGGCTTTTTAGGGTTGTTACACTTAGAAATTATACAAGAAAGATTAAAAAGAGAATTCGGGCTTGATTTAGTAGTAACTCCACCAAGTGTTGTATATGAAATTAATGGAACTGATAATAAACAGACATTACTTCATAATCCTGCAGACTGGCCAGAACAAACAAAAGTTAAAGAAGTCAAAGAACCTTGGATTAAGGCAACAATCTTTTCTCCAGATAATTACTTAGGAAGTATAATGCAATTGTGTACAGATAAAAGGGGAATTCAAAATAATATAAATTATACTGGTAACAGGGTAATGTTAGAATATCTTTTACCTTTAAATGAAGTAATATTTGATTTTCATGATAAACTAAAGTCCCTTAGTAAAGGATATGCTAGTTTTGACTACGAAATTCTTGATTATAGGCCTGGAAAACTAGATAAAGTAAATATATTAGTCAATGGTGAAAATGTTGAAAGTTTATCATTTATCAGCCATAAAGATAAAGCTGTGTATAGAGGCAGATTGATCTGCAATAAACTAAAGGAAAGCATTCCAAAACAGCTCTTTAAGATTGCTATACAAGCAGCAATTGGTTCTAAGATTATAGCTCGAGAAACTATAGGTTCTTTAAGAAAAGATGTAATAGCAAAATGTTATGGAGGTGATGTAACTAGAAAAAGAAAATTACTTGAAAAACAAAAGGCAGGTAAAAAAAGAATGAAGCAAGTTGGAAACGTAAATATTCCTCAAGAAGCCTTCTTAGCAGCTATTAGGTTAGATAACTAATATTTGTATTATGATAAAAAAACCTTATATAGGTCTTATCGGATGTGGTTACTGGGGAAATAATTTAATGAGGAACTTTTATCAATTAGGTGTTCTTAAGACAGTTAGTGATAAAAACAAATTTGCCAGAGAAAGAGTTAAAAAGCTATCTGAGAAAATATATTTTACAAATAATTATGAGGAACTATTAAATGATAAAGATATAGATGCAGTTGTAATTGCTACTCCTGCAAAAACTCATTTTAAAATTGTAGAAAAAGCACTGAATTCAAAGAAACATGTTTTTGTTGAAAAACCCCTATGTTTAAACTACAAGGATGGGAAAAAACTTTTAGACTTATCAAGAAGACTGAACCTAAAGTTAATGGTAGGACATTTACTGTTATATCATCCAGCTTTTATTAAAATGAAGGACAAAATTGAAAAAGGTCTCATAGGAAAAATTAGATATATTTATTCAAATAGGCTTGCTCTAGGTAAATTGAGAAAAGAAGAGGATGTTTTATGGTCTTTTGCACCACATGATATTTCTATGATTTTAAATTTAATTAATGGAAAAGTTATGAGTGTTGATGCCTTCGGTGGGAGTTACATAAAAAGTAAGGTAAAAGATACTAGTTTGACCATACTAAAATTTAAAAATAATATAAAAGCACATATTTTTGTATCTTGGTTGCATCCATACAAAGATCAAAGATTGGTAGTAATTGGAGAAAAAGGAATGATAGTTTTTGCAGATGTAGCGGAAAATAGCAATAAACTATTATACTATAATCATAAAGTGAAATGGGATGGAGAAATTCCTTTAGTTTCTAAGGCAGAAGGGAAAAAAATACCTTTTAATTTTAAAAAAGAACCATTAAAAATAGAATGTGAAAGTTTTATTAACTGGATTAAAAAAAATAAGAAACCTTTATCAGATGGTAAAGAAGGATTAAAGGTTTTAAAAATTCTAGAATATGCAAAGATAAAATTAAGCAAATGGTAGTATGACATTCATTGACAAAACCTCAATAGTAGAAAACAAAGCCTTAATAGGAAAAGACTGTAAGATATGGCATTTTTGTCATATTTTAGAAGGTACCATAATAGGAAACAATTGTGTTATAGGGCAGAATGTAATGATAGGACCTAATGTAAAAATTGGAAATGGTTGTAAAATTCAGAATAATGTTTCTATTTATGAGGGAGTTGAACTAGGTGATAATGTATTTTGTGGCCCATCCTGTGTTTTTACTAATGTTATCAATCCTAGGTCTTTTATAAAAAGAAAAAATGAGTTTAGACTAACTAAGGTTGGTGATGGAGCAACTATTGGAGCTAATGCAACAATAGTATGTGGTGTAAATATAGGAAAATTTTCTATGATAGGTGCTGGAGCAGTAGTTACAAAAGATGTTAGAAACTATTCAATAGAGGTAGGCAATCCTGCAAAACATTTAGGCTGGATTTCCACTGCAGGACATAAATTAAATAACAATTTAAAATGTCCGATTACTAAAGAAGAGTTTTATTTAAAAGACAAAGAATTAATTAAAAAGTAAACATTAAATGGCATTAAATATAAAATTTCTAGATCTGCATAAACAGCAACAATCTATAAAAAAAGAGTTAGATGTTAATATTCAAGCAGTTTTTAACCATGCAAGATTTATTATGGGACCTGAAGTATCAAAGTTAGAAGAAAAATTAGAGGAATTTTCTAGTGCAAAACACTGTATTACCTGTGCAAGTGGAACAGATGCTCTGATATTATCAATGATGGCATTAAAAATTGGTAAGGGAGATGCAGTTTTCTGTCCAAGCTTTACATTCCCGGCTACTGCGGAAGCAGTATTAATAGTTGGCGCAACTCCAGTATTTATAGACGTAAGCAAAGAAACTTATAATTTATGTTACAGTGATTTGATAAAAAAAATTGATATAACAAAAAAGAGCAAACTTATGCCTAAGGCTATCATTGCAGTTGACCTTTTTGGATTACCAGCAAACTATAATAAATTAAAAAAAATATCAAATGAGTATAGCCTGAAAATAATTTCAGACGCTGCGCAAAGTTTTGGTGCTAGTTTTGACGAAAAAAAAGTTGGCACACTCGGAGATATCACCTGTACGTCTTTTTTTCCCGCAAAGCCTTTAGGATGTTTCGGTGATGGAGGTGCAGTTTTTACAGATAACAAAATTATAAAAGATAAGATTAAAAGTTTAAGAGCGCATGGAAAGGGAGAGGGAAAATACGAAATAGTAGATATAGGATTAAATTCAAGATTAGATACAATTCAAGCAGCTATATTATTATCAAAAATTACTGTTTTTGAATGGGAAAATAGCGAACGTAATAGGCTTGCTAAAATTTATAATGAAGAGATTAATTCATTTTTTAAAACACCTCAGGTACCTAATAAAACTCAATCTGTTTGGGCTCAATATACTTTACAAAGCAATAACAGAGACAATGCTATAGGATTTTTAAATGACAACGGCATTCCTACCATGGTGTATTATCCTGTTCCTATGCATATGCAACCAGCCTATAAAAAATTCTCTAATAATGTTTTGCCAAAATCAGAAGACCTTTCGCGGAAGGTATTTAGCATTCCTATACATGCTTATTTGAGCGAAAGTGAGCAGAATTATATAATAGAAAAGTTGATATTATTAGGAAAGCTTTATAATTAAAATGAAGGTAACCAAAGTAATGGCTATTTTACCTTCTTATACAGGAGGAGGAGCTGAAAGAGTTTTATTAAACTTTATTGTAAATGCTAAAAATAAAAAGATTGAATATAAGTTATTTGTGGCTAATGCAACAGGTCCTTTAAAAAATAATTCCTTTAAAGAAAAAATAGAATTTAAATATAAAAGATTTCTTATTTCTGTTCCAAGTCTCTTAAAGGAAATAAAAAAAAAATAAAATTGATATTTTAATATCTACTTTCCCCCATACATCAGTAACAATCCTTTTATTAAAGGCAATAAAAATAATTAACTGTAAAATTATAATAAGACAGCCAAATATGATAGAGGTTTCTTTATCAAGAACAAAAAAATTGAAAATATTAAAATATTTTTATAAAAAGACCATTCGTTACGCGGATACACTAATAGTAACATCGGAGGAAATGCGAAAAGAGAGTACTAAATTTAAAATAATGAAAAACCGAGTCTTTTTGTTAAAAAATCCAATTAATATAAATACCATGAGAAAAGGTCTTGTGCCAAAAAGAAAAAGAAATACAAGAGTTAATTTAGTTTTTGTAGGACGGCTAGCATATCAGAAAGGTCTAGATAGAATTCTTTATTCTATTAAGCAGGCAAATAATGTTTATCTTGCTATAATTGGAGAAGGAGAAGAAAAAAGCAATTTAGAAAGAACTGTTAACACGTTTAAAATTCAGAAAAGAGTAGATTTTTTAGGTTATATTGAGAGGCCATTTGAACTTATTGCAGGCGCTGATTATTTTATTCTACCATCTAGATGGGAAGGATTACCTAATAGCGCCTTAGAGTCATTAGCTTTAGGAACGCCGGTGATTGCTTTTTCGGATGTAGTTGCATTAAAGGATTACAAGAAAAATATTTCAAATAAAAGCATTACAATTTTAGATAGCACTACACAACTTAATGATAAATTAAAAATATTATATCGCAGAGTAGATTATAAAAAACCAAAATTAAGAAAAAATTTATTACATAACTCTTTATCTATAAAACAATATCAAAATAAACTTAATAAAATAATAATGAATGTCTAAAATTAAGAAGAAAAATGTATTGCATATAATTGCTGACCTTGGTAATGGAGGAGCAGAAAGACAATTGATAGAGCTACTCAAAGTAAATAAAAGCGATGTTCTATGCATATTTACTAGTGCGGGTATATATAAGAAAACTCTAATAAAATATAATATTAAATATTTCGAATTAAATATAAAGAGGCCATTTCATATAATATTTAAGATGTTTTTATTACATAAAATTATAAAAAAATCAAAAGCTGAGATTATACATGCGTGGATGTATAATGCTTGTTTGATAAGTACTATAATTAAAATTCTTTTTAGGTTTAAATTACCAATAATTTGGGGAATTAGATGTTCTAATATGGAACTTAGACATTATGCTTTGAAACTAAAATTAGTTGTAAACTTATGTAAGATTTTATCTAAAAAAGCTAATTATATTGTTTATAATTCTTTTTCAGGAAAAGAATTTCATCAAAACAATGGCTTTTCTAATTCTGAAAGCAGTGTGATTCATAATGGTGTAGACAACAAAAGATTCAAATTTTCAATTTCTCTGAGAAAAAAATTAAGAAAGAAATATAATTTTAATTCCAAAGATTTAGTGGTTTTATGTGTTGGTAGATTAGATCCTATGAAAAACCATAAAGCTCTTTTGTTAGCATACGAAAAAATATATTCGCATTTCAAAAATTTAAAATTGGTTTTCATAGGAAAAGACACCGAAGCTTTAGAAGCAATAGGAGTGTTGGCCTTAGGCATGAAAATTAATATAGAAAAATACTATAATATGGGAGATGTTATAATCTTACCATCTTCCTTTGGTGAAGGATGTCCAAACGTTCTTCTTGAAGGTATGCTATGTAAGTTATTTCCTGTATCTACAAACGTAGGAGATGCGAAATTAATTATAGAAGATACGGGATTAATTATTAAAACCCCAGCTGTCAACGATATACAGAAAGCACTTACAACAGTCGCATCTATGAATAAGAAAGAGATAAAGAAAATATCGGAAAATGCTTTAATTAAAATTAAAAATAAATTTAACTTAAATACTATGAAAAGAAAATACAATCAAATTTATGAGGGTTTTAATTAATGTGTGGATTTACAGGTATTACTTTAAATCAAAGTAAGGAAATGCAAACGAACTACCACAATAGATTTGAAAACGCATATAAGTATATTAGAAAAAGAGGACCAGATGATAAGGGTATATGGTTTGACAATTACTCTTATTTCTTACATGCACGTTTGAAGATAATAGATCTTAGAAAAACTTCTGCGCAGCCTATGGAATTAGGAGATAATATAATCTGTTATAATGGCGAGATCTACAACTTTCAATACATTAGAAAGAAGCTGCAAAGTAAAGGTCATATATTTAAAACCAAAGGTGATACAGAAGTACTACTTAAAGCTTGGATGGAATGGGGTGTGAGCATGTTGCCTAAACTAGATGGTATGTTTTCCTTTTCAATCTGGAATAAAAAAAATAAAACTTTATTTTTAGCAAGAGATAGATTTGGTAAAAAACCTTTAGTTTTTTCAGAAGGAAAAAACTATTTAGCCTTTTCCTCAGATATAAGAAGTTTAGCACAGGTGGTAGAGAGTGGAGGTGTTAATGATTTAGCAATCGATAGTTTGTTTAGATTTAGATTTATAAGGGAGCCTATGACTATCTATAATAATTTCAAAAAACTTGCTCCGGGCAGTTTTCTAATATTTAATAATTATGGAACTAAAATTGAGAAATGGTACGAATTTAAAAAAAAGAAAGAATGTTATTTTAATAGAGAAGTGGCTATTAAAACTACAAAAGAATTAGTTTTTAAAGCAGTAGAAAAAAGATTAATTTCTGATGTGCCATTAGGCTTATTTTTGTCAGGTGGCATGGACTCAGGTATATTGTTAGCAGTATTATCAAGTTTGGATAAAAAAATACCTACTTTTACTGTAGGGTTTTCAGACAATAAAGATTACTATGATGAGAGTCACCATGCCGCTAGAATCGCAAATTACTTTGGTTCCAAACATGAAAGAATTGCATTAAGCCCTCAAAAAGTATTAACAGATATTCAGGAAATATTAGATTCTTCTGATGAACCATTTGCAGACTCTAGTGCTATAGCAATGTTTAGTATCTCAAAAATAGCTTCTGAAAGTTTAAAAGTTGCATTATCAGGTGACGGAGGAGATGAAACTTTTGCAGGATATAGAAAATATATATCGTATAAGTGGGGTCCTATAATTAATTGTATACCTTATTCGATAAGAAAAAAGATAGGGAAAGAGCTATCTAATAAAAAGAAAAATAAGATTAATGATTTTTCCAGGAGATTAAGAAGGCTTTTGACAAATTATGATAAAAGCATGCAAACAACTCAGATAAATTTCTTAGATCAACTAACAGAAGATGAATATTCAGATTTATTTGGCCAAAAAGACAATAAGGAAAAAAATTCTTTTTTTGCTAGTTATCAAAATCTTGATGATAAAATTAACTCAATGCTGATAAAAGAATTTAACTTTTCATTATTAGGCGATATGTTAGTAAAAATAGATCGGTATTCTATGGCTAATAGTATAGAGATTAGGTCACCTTTTTTGGATAAAGATTTAGTTGAGTATGCTTTTAGTATTCCTGGAAAATACAAAATAGGATATTTCTCAGGAAAGACAATTATCAAGGATGCTTTTACCTCATTTATACCTAAATGGCATACGAAACTTCCTAAAAGAGGCTTTGAGATTCCATTAGAGAACTGGTTAAAAAATGACTTAAAATATTTATTAGAAGAGTCTACCAGAAAAAAAGTAATAGACTCATTGCCATTTAAAAACTCTAATATAATAAAGATCTGGAAGGATGAATTTCTAAAAGGAAAAAGTGATAACTCTTGGAAACTATGGACATTGATTTCTTATTTTAAATGGGCAGAGAAGAATAGATTAATATAAAGATAGTTTTATGCATAAAAACAAAAAAATTTTATTTTATGTTTCTGAAGATTGGTATTTTATATCACATAGACTTAAATTGGCTTTATTTTTACAAAAAAAAGGCTATCAGATAAATCTTTGTTGCAAAGATACAGGAAGAGTTAATGATATCTTAAGTTGTGGAATTAAATGGCATAATATAGAAGTAAAAAGAAAATCACTTTCTTTTTTACAATTTTTAAAAGAAGTAATTATTTTTCATAATGCAATAAATAAAATAGAACCGGATTTACTTCATCTCATTTCTATGAGACAGATAGTCGTCGGCACCTTAGCAGCAACGGCATCACGCTGTAAAAATGTTTACATAACATTTACGGGCCTTGGATACCTATTTACAGAAAAAAACATAAGAAGTTTTTTAATAAGGTTTTTAGTTGGAATCTCTATTTTTATTACTTCCAAATTATTAAAAGCTAAAGCTGTAGTACAAAATAATGATGATAAAAAATATATTATTAAAAAATTTCATTTTAATAGGGATCTTATTACAGTTATTAAAGGCTCTGGAATAGATTTAAAATATTATAAGATTAAACCAGAAATGCATAATAAAAAAATAACAATTTCTTTTGTTGGAAGATTGTTAAAAGATAAAGGGATTCATTACTTAGTAGAAGCATTTAAGCAAGCAAAAAAAGAACATGACAATTTAAAACTTTTTTTGGCAGGTCCTTTAGATGTAAATAATCCATCAGCCTTGTCAAAAAAAGAATTAAATAAAATTTTAAAAATAAAGCATATACATTATTTGGGAAATGTGAAAGATGTAAGAGTGGTTTGGAATAAAACAAATATTGCAATACTTCTTAGTAAAAGAGAGGGTCTTCCTTTAAGCCTCATAGAAGCCGCTGCAACTGGAAGAAGTATTATTGCTACAGATGTTCCTGGATGTAGAGAGATTGCTAAAAATGGTTTTAACTCTATCACAGTTCCTTATGGTGATATAAAAAAAACAAAAGATGCTATAATAAAATTAGCAAAAAATAGTGACTTAAGAAAAAAATTTTCTTTGTTAGGAAGAAGTTTAGTTGAGAGGGAAATGGCGCAAGAAATTATTTTTTCAGAGCACCTAAAGATATATGAAAAATAACATAGCCAACAGTTAAAATGAATAATAAAAATAAAATAAAAATTTCAATAATAGGTTTAGGGTATGTTGGTCTTCCTTTAGCTTTAGAATTTTCTAAATATTATAGTGTTGTAGGTTTCGATATTGATAAAGATAGAGTTAAAGATCTTAAAAAGAATATCGATAAGACAAGAGAAGTTAAAAAAACTACGCTTTTCAAGAATAAAAGCATCTCACTCACTTCAGATTGGAAAAAAATTAAAAAAAGTGACTATTTCATAATAACTGTACCT
>MDTD01022359.1_pt1 | contig 24086 bp, 19 predicted proteins | sample 811221 | NCBI WGS metagenome assembly MDTD01 (sample SAMN05326646, study PRJNA326480) | marine metagenome | isolation source: seawater | place: Pacific Ocean: South West | collected 2011 | reverse complement strand
TCTGCAAGAATAAAGCATATTTTTGTTGATCCCAAAAAAAAAGATCGCAGACTTTTTTTGTTAAAAAAAGAAGCTCTTAGGAATGATATTGAGGTTATAGAAAAAGAGAGCTCTGAGCTTAGTGAGTTGTCAGGCGGATCTAACCATCAAGGAATTTTGGCATATACAGCGGTGCCAGCATCTTTAGGTGAGAAAGATCTTAATTTGATTTTAAGTAATACAAAAGGTTCTATTTTTTTACTGATTCTTGACGGTGTAACTGATCCCCATAATTTAGGAGCATGCCTACGTGCCGCAGATGGAGCTGGTGTAAGTGCTGTAATAGCACCAAGAGATAATTGTGTTGGCTTAACTCCAGCGGTATGCAAAGTAGCGAGTGGAGCAGCTGAAACTGTCCCTTTTGTGCAGGTGACTAATTTAGTGAGAACCATGCGGTTTCTCCAGGACACACATAAGGTTTTCTTTTTTGGTACTTCGGAAAAAGCTGAAAAAGAGCTTTATGAAGTTGATTTAGAGGGGCCACTAGGTCTGGTTATGGGCGGAGAGGGTAAAGGAGTAAGAAGGCTAACATCAGAGAACTGCGATTTGATGATAAAGCTACCAATGTTAGGAGCTTTAGAGAGTCTTAATGTGTCTGTTGCAACAGGTATTTGTCTGTATGAAGCAGTAAGGCAGCGCTCTTCGTGATAAATACTTGCAATTTTTTCAGTATTTACTAATAATTCGGCGCTCAAAATTTAAATTTCTCCTTGCTTCATCGAAATATTATCGAGGGGCTAAAAACCAAAGGGAGCCAATATGCGTCATTATGAAATCGTTTTTCTGGTGCATCCAGATCAGAGTGAGCAAGTCCCAGCGATGGTAGATCGCTACAAGTCAGTTATTGAAAATGATGGTGGTAAGATCCATCGATTTGAAGACTGGGGTCGGCGGCAGCTAGCGTATCCAATTGATAAAATGCATAAAGCTCACTATGTGTTGATGAACATTGAGTGTTCAGGATCCGCGCTTTCAGAAATAGAAAGTGCGTTTCGTTTTAACGATGCAGTTTTACGAAACTTAGTGCTGCGTCGGGATAAAGCGATAACCGAAATGTCTCCTTTCGTAAAAGATGAGGAGAAGAGTGAGGAACCAGAAAGCGGCATTGAAGATTTAGATGATACCGCTTCTTACATGTAAAGAGGTTTAGAAATGTCTCGTTTTTTTCGTCGCCGTAAATATTGTCGTTTCTCTGCTGAGGGAATCACTGAGATTGATTACAAAGATCTCCATACCCTAAAGCAGAATATTACTGAAACCGGAAAGATTGTTCCAAGTCGAATAACAGGAACCAGCGCAAAGTATCAACGCCAGTTAGCAACCGCGGTAAAGAGGGCTCGTTTTTTAGCACTACTGCCGTATTCCGACGCCCACTGATTATTCTTTTTTTATCTCTCACCTCTGATAATTTTTAATTAGGAGAGTAATTTGGAAAGTATTATCACAGCGGTAATGAGAGGTAGAACGCAGGCTATAGTAGCAACAGTACTGATAGCGGCCATAACTCTTGTCTTTACACCTGCAGCAATTGTAAGTGCATCGCTGATTGTTCTCGCCACCCTGAGAAATGGCCCGCAAGAGGGCTTTTTTATTGTTGCAGGCAGCATCTTTATTTTATTCGTTTTCGGGTTTGTACTAGGTAATCCTTTGACTCTGTTTATTTATGGGGCAATTATCTGGCTACCTTCGTGGTTCTTTGGTCTGATATTGGGTTATCGTAAATCAATTTCGGATACGCTTGAAATCATAGCTATTTTTGCTTTGATTGTTGTGGCTGCACAATATTTATTTTTTGGAGATCCAACTAAATTTTGGTCAGAAATTCTAAAGAATTATTTAGAGTTACAGGTGAATGCATCAGTTTTATCTCTAGATCAAAGTGAAGAAATCGTAAAAGGTTTCTCTGGCTGGATGGCAGGCGGGCTCGCAGCTAGTTGGTTTATTAGTTCAAGCTTATCTCTTTTTATAGGTTTTTGGGCTCATTCTTTATTGGAGAAAAATCCATTATTTGGCCAGGATTTTAGAAAAATAAAAGCTTCAATTTTATGGCTAGTGCTTTTACCTTTGTTCTTTTTCGTGAGTTTTTTTATTTATGATGGAAAGCCTAGTATAATGGGACAATTATATTTGGTGGCATTGAGCCTTTTTTTAATTCAAGGAATAAGCTTATTTCATGCTTTAGTTTTTTCTTTAGGAAAAAAAATTAGTTGGTTAGTTGGATTGTATTTTTTACTATTATTTGGCGCACCAAGTAGCATGACCGCTATTGCAGTGGCAGGATATGCAGATGGTTGGTTCAATTTTAGAGAAAAATTTAAAAATACAAAAAAAATGTAAAAACCTTATTACAAATCAAATAAAATTCAGAGTGCAAGTAAAGTGAGAAAATTATGGAAATTATTTTATTAGAAAAGGTCGATAATGTCGGTGCTCTAGGTGATAAAGTCATAGTCAAATCTGGTTTTGCTCGGAACTATCTTATTCCGACAGGTAAAGCAGTTTTTGCAAGTGAGGAAAACTTAGCCGCATACGAAGCAAGGCGTGCAGAGCTTGAGAAACAAGAAGCTGAGAAATTATCTGCAGCACAGGCTAGAAAGAAACAAATTGAATCTTTGAATTCCGGCATTACCATAAAACATCAGGCAGGCGAAGAGGGTAAGCTATTTGGTTCTGTAGGAACTGGGGATATCGTAAGCGCCCTGGCGGAGCATGATATACAAGTTATAAAATCAGAAATTCGTATGCCGCAGGGTGTTTTTAGGGAGATTGGGCAATTCAATATCGTTATACATCTGCACACTGACGTAGATGTAGATTTGACCATAAATATCATAGCAGAAATTTAAGAATTTTCTAATTTACAGTCAATTAGTTAGAAGTTTTAAATTATCTTCTCTTCGATTCCATATATTTTTTACGGAAATCAAGGAAGAGACCTAAAAGGTAAAACACGGACAACCAGCTTTATGGTTTAATAAGGGCATGTCAGATACTGATCAAATTACCCTAGACGCGAACTATTCAAAGCAAGCCAGCATATCAGCTGATGATGCTCTTGAGGCATTAAAAGTACCACCCCATTCAATTCAAGGAGAACAGTCGGTATTAGGCGGCTTAATGCTTGATGATGAAGCATGGGATCGAGTGGCCGATAAAGTGGTGAGCACTGATTTTTATAGAAGAGAGCATCAGCTAATATTTAGTGCAATGGCAAATTTAGCGGAACAAAATCAACCTCTTGATGTTGTTACTATCGCCGAAGAACTAGAGCGTCGATCTGAGCTGGAAGAAATAGGTGGAATGCCATATCTGGGAACTTTAGCTAATGAAACTCCAAGTGCATCAAATATAGATGCATATGCAAAGATAGTTAGAGAACAGTCTGTTGTTAGACAACTAATAAAAATTGGGAACAAAATTGCTGACAGTGGTTATAGGCCAGATGGACGTACTGTTGATCAATTGTTGGATGAAGCGGAAAATCGAGTTTTTCAAATTGCTGAGCAACAGTCTAGAGGAATGGTAGGATTCAAAGCAATTAGCCATTTATTGACTAATACGGTAAATAGAATTGAAGAGTTATTTAATAACGATGATGCCCTAACGGGCCTTTCAAGCGGGTTTAATGATTTTGACGCAAGAACATCAGGGCTTCAAAAATCCGATCTTATAATTATTGCGGGCCGACCATCCATGGGGAAAACCACGTTTGCGATGAATATCGCGGAGAATGTTGCAATTGGCTCAGGCATGCCAGTAGCGATATTTTCAATGGAAATGCCTAGTGAATCTCTCACTATGAGAATGATTTCATCGTTGGGCAGAATAAATCAGCAATCTGTGCGCTCTGGGAGACTAGAGGAAGATGATTGGCCAAGAGTCACATCAGCCGTGAGTATATTAAGCCAAGCTAAAATGTTTATCGATGATACACCTGCTCTTTCACCAACAGAGGTTAGAGCACGTTGCAGAAGATTAATGAAAGATCATGGCCAACTTGGCCTTATAGTTTTAGATTACTTACAATTGATGCAAGCTCCAGAATCTGGCGAAAATCGTGCTACAGAAATTTCAACAATTTCAAGGAATTTAAAAGCCCTCGCAAAAGAATTAGATGTTCCAATTATAGCTTTATCGCAATTAAATAGGTCATTAGAGCAACGCCCCAATAAAAGACCGGTTATGTCAGACCTTAGAGAATCGGGTGCTATTGAGCAGGATGCCGATTTGATTGCATTTATTTATCGAGATGAAGTTTATAATGAAGATTCTCCTGATAAAGGGAAAGCCGAAATTATTATTAGTAAACAGCGAAATGGCCCCATTGGTACCTTCAATTTAACATTTCAAGGTCAATTCACTCGTTTTGATAATTTCGCATATGATGTTTATTCTGAAACTGATTATTAAGCTGTGACCTCATCAACCGTTTTCGCTGAGATAAATCTTGATGCATTGCATCATAATCTAAATATCGCAAAAAAATATACTTCTGGTTCAAAAATCATTGCAGTAGTGAAATCAATGGCATATGGACATGGTGCTACTCAAATAGCTTCGTCAATCGAAAAAGATGTGGCTATGCTTGCTGTGGCCAGAGTTGGGGAGGGCGTTGAGCTTCGAGAGGCGGGGTTAAAAATTCCTATTGTGATTCTAGAGGGTCCATCATGTATAGATGATCTAAAAATAGCCTCTCAGATGGATTTACAACTAACTTTTCATGATGGGTCCCAAATTGTCTGGCTGGATAATCATAAACATAATTCAATAAATTGTTGGTTAAAGCTTGACTCGGGAATGAATAGGCTTGGGTTTCAAATCGATATGGCCGAGAAAGTTTATTATGAGCTAAGAAAGAAAAAATCTGTAAATGAAATAAGACTAATGACCCATTTAGCATGTGCTGATGACTTAAATGATCAATTAACCAATCAGCAAATAAATCTTTTTAATTCAAAAGTAAAAAACATTGAAGCTGAAACCTCGATTGCGAATTCTGCGGGGATACTCGCTTGGCCTGAGAGCCATAGTGATTGGGTAAGACCTGGGTTGATGCTTTACGGAGCTTCACCGATCATTGGGAAAAGCGCAGCAGATTTTGGTTTACAACCTGTAATGACACTAAAAGCACCAATAATAGCAAAAAAGGAAATTAAAAAGGGCTCAAGAGTTGGGTATGGCGGTTCTTGGGTGGCGCCAGAAAAAATGCCAATTGGAATTATTAGTATTGGCTATGGAGACGGATATCCAAGAAATATAGGAAATAAAGGAAAGGTTCTCATTCATGGAACCATCATAAATATTATTGGGAGAGTTTCAATGGACATGATAGCAATTGACTTGAGGGAGACAAATTTAAAGGTCGGAGATATTGCAACATTATGGGGTAATGGCTTACCAGTTGATCATGTTTCAGAAGCGGCTAATACTATTCCTTATACACTTCTCTGTAATATTACAACTAGAATCAAAAAACGATATATTTCTTCTTAATGAAAATAAAAACAAAAAGTTCATATATTTGCGGTGATTGTGGTGCATCTTATCCAAAATGGCAGGGACAGTGCACGGATTGCAATTCTTGGAATACTTTAAGTGAAGTAAAAGAAATTTCCTCTTTTGGTAAAAAAGAAAAATTCTCTAATTATTCCGGAGATCAAAAAGCTAATGAAATTCAGGATTTAAGTGAAATTTCAATTGGAAAAATAAGTCGCATAAAAATTGGAATGAATGAACTTGATAGGACGCTTGGAGGAGGCCTTGTTTTTGGATCCGTAACCTTGATTGGGGGGGATCCTGGTATAGGAAAATCAACGCTATTATTGCAAGCTATTTCATTAGCTACTGAGAACTTGACAGGATTATATGTCAGTGGAGAGGAGTCAGCAGAACAAATAAGCATGAGAGCAAAGCGTCTTAACTTAAATATTAATAATTTAAAATTATTGACAGAAACGAAAGTTGAACAAATTATAAAATTAGCTCAAGAATGTAAGCCGAATATAATTGTACTTGATTCTATCCAAACTTTTTATTCGGAGTATTTGCAGTCTGCCCCGGGCACAGTATCGCAGGTGAGAGAATCTGCTTCTCATTTCGTAAGATTTGCAAAACAAACTGGAACCAGTTTATTTTTAGTTGGACATGTTACTAAAGAGGGATCATTAGCTGGGCCGCGAATTTTAGAACATATGGTTGACTCTGTTTTATATTTTGAAGGAGAAATCGGAAGTCAATTAAGGCTTATAAGATCGATAAAAAACAGATTTGGTGCTGTTAATGAATTAGGTGTATTTGCTATGACAGATAGGGGCTTAAAAGAAGTCTCTAATCCATCAGAAATTTTTTTATCACGGCATGATAATACAGTATCTGGTAGTTGTATTTTAGTAACAAAAGAGGGTACCAGGCCATTAATGGTGGAGGTTCAAGCCTTAGTTGATCGAAGTAGCTTAAATCAACCACGTAGAGTTACTTTAGGGATTGATCAGAATCGTATTTCGATGCTTCTAGCTGTTTTAAATCGGCATGGCGGCATAGGAACCTTTGATAAAGATGTTTTTTTGAATGTTGTTGGTGGAGTAAAAATAACAGAACCAGCAGCTGATCTTGCTGTAATACTTGCTGCATACTCAAGTCTTAAAGATCAACCGTTACCTAAAGGGTTAGCAGTTTTTGGTGAGGTTGGTTTAGCCGGAGAAATAAGGCCTGTACCAAATGGACAAGATAGATTGAAAGAAGCCAGCAAGCATGGCTTTAAATGCATAATTATCCCAAAAGCTAATATGCCTAAAGAGAAAATACAGGAATTGGAGATTATTGCAGTAGCACGTTTATCGGATGCGATAGAGGCTATAAAAAAGAAATTTTAAATTTTTTTTCTCTCTAGTGGACGAATAGTTGCTGTCTTCACCATGTTATCTTTTGATCTTATAATATCAATGGGATAGCCACATATCATGATAGAGGTACCTGCTTCCGGCAAACTTTGCAGGTGTTCTATAATTAATCCATTAAGTGTTTTTGGACCATCCGTAGGCAAATCCCATCCCAAAGTTTTTACTAATTCTCTTAAATTAGCACTACCCGAAACAAGAAAACTTCCATCTTTCTGTGCTTGAACATCTAAAAGGTTATCTGCGGGATCTGTTGCAAATTCGCCTACAATTTCCTCAAGAATATCAGTCATCGTTATCAGTCCTAGGACATCTCCGTATTCATCAACAACCAATCCAATCCGTCTCTTAGTTCTTTGAAAATTTAATAATTGGCGGTTTAGAGATGTACCCTTTGGCACATAGAGTGGCTCCCTTAAGAGTGCCTTTATATTTTCATGGGTAAGCTTTTCGATTTCCAATGATGCTTTTAAAATTATCCTTGAATGTAAAAAGCCAATTACATTATCAATGCTTCCTTTGTAAACTAATATCCGTGTATAGGGAAGCTTCTCTAGTTGAACTGATATCTCAGAGATACTATTTTCTATATTTATTCCGTTTAATTCTGTTCTTGGAACCATAATGTCGTCGACCTTGACCTTCTCTAAATCCAATACTCCTAAAAGCATACTTTGGTGTTTCTTGGGCATTAAGGCCCCCGCTTCGTTAAGTACTGTTCGAAGCTCCTCTTGATTTAGAGAGTCCCTACTGGCATTTTTTGGAAAAATATGAAGTAGTTTTAATACAGACATGGCTATAACATTTATAAACCAAACTAGCGGAGAAAGTAATCGTAGTAGAGGGATATAAATAATAGCAGCAGGGAAAGCGAGTTTTTCTGGGTGAAGGGCCGCCAATGTTTTTGGCGCAACTTCAGAAAATATCAATATAACTAAGGTCAATATACCAGCAGCAATCGGAATCGCTCCTTCTCCTCCTAACCGTATAGCGATTAATGTTACCAAAGACGACGCGGCGATATTGACAAAATTATTTCCTAAAAGGATTAAGCTAATTAGTCGGTCTGGCTTTTCAAGCAGCTTATGTGCTCTTTTTGCACCTTGATGCCCATCTTTAACTTGATGGCGCAGTCGATACCTATTCAGAGTCATCAAAGCAGTTTCTGATCCTGAAAAAAAAGCAGACAGTATTAATAGAATAATTAGAGCTCCAAACAAAGCTCCAAGAGGTATTTCATCCAAAGAGGCGGTACCTTTTTATAAAATATGTTTTATTTCAAGATTTCTTGGGTCTTATGTCAAGATAAATTTTTTTCATTAAATTGCATGTTGGACAACAAAATTGCCAATTTTTCGCAAAAAAAGTAATTTTTGCTCAATTACATGATTTTTTTTAGTGCTTTTTATATACCTATTGAATAAGTAAAAGGGCCGCAATTCTACCTTCCCCAAGTAAAATATTGTAAGTTCTGCATGCTGATGAATTGTCCATCACCTCGTAACCAATATTTGCATCCATTAAAGAGACAAATAATCGGGGATCGGGAAATATTTGGTTTTTCCCTGTTCCTACTAAAAGTACTTCGGGCTTTTTTGATGCAATTTTTCTAAATATCTTACTATTTAAGGACCCGTTTTCGTCTAGCTCGATGTTTTCATCTATTTCCTTGGGATAAATAACCAGACTTGTTCTGAATAAACGACCTCTGATTGTTACTCCTTCAGGCTTATATGCTGAAATTAGATTTAAACCCGAGGCATCATCAAGGACCATTTTCATTTTTTTCTATCCGTTGTAATAAAATTGGTAGAATATAAAGCAAATAGTATATTCGTTGACATTATATGTCCTCAACAGTAGCTTAGTAGACTAATTTATGAAATTTAATTAAGTGTAAACTTTGTAAAATGATACACCTATCTGAAAAAAGAGGCTCAAGTGACATCCCCTGAAATGGAAGAATTTAAAAGAATACAGCGATTGCCGCCATATGTTTTCGCTATTGTAAACGAGCTAAAGGCTGTTGCTAGAGCTCAAGGCGAGGACATCATTGACTTTGGAATGGGAAATCCAGATCAACCGACACCAAATCACATAGTGGAGAAATTAACTGAGGCTGCTAATCGCACCGATACCCATAGATATTCGATGTCAAAAGGAATACCGAGACTACGAAAAGCTATTTGTAATTGGTATAAAACAAGATTTGACGTTGACCTAGATCCAGAAAGCCAAGCAATAGTAACAATTGGCTCGAAAGAAGGATTGGCTCATTTAGCATTAGCTTGTGTGGGACCAGGAGATTCAATATTAGTGCCAAATCCGGCATATCCAATCCATCCCTATGGTTTTATTATTGCGGGTGCAGATATTCGTCATGTACCCGCAGGGAGACAGAATGATTTTTTTGGCTCACTCGAGGCGGCCATAAAAGAGTCTTGGCCTCGCCCAAAGATGTTAGTTTTAAATTATCCAGGAAATCCAACTACTGAATGCGTTGATTTAGAATTTTTTGAAAAAATAATTTCTATTGCTAAAGAGCATAATATATGGGTAGTACAAGATTTAGCTTATGCAGATATCGTATTTGATGGCTATGAGGCCCCATCAATCCTTCAAGTACCCGGTGCTAAAGATATCGCTGTTGAATTCTTTTCACTGTCGAAAAGTTATAACATGCCGGGTTGGAGGGTCGGATTCATGGTAGGCAATGAATCACTGGTGGCCGCATTAGGAAGAATAAAATCCTATCTGGATTATGGTATGTTCACGCCTATTCAAATTGCGGCAATCTCTGCACTTGAGGGCCCACAAGATTGTGTCGAAAAAATTCGTTTAATGTATCAATCTAGAAGAGATACACTTTGCGATGGTCTCAATAATATTGGTTGGAATATAGAGAAGCCAAAAGCTACCATGTTTGTTTGGGCTCCAATACCAGATCCATATAAGGAAATGGGATCTTTAGAATTCTCAAAAAAGCTGCTTCATGATGCAAAAGTTGCAGTATCACCTGGAATTGGTTTTGGGGAATTTGGAGATGATTCTGTTCGTTTTGGTTTAATTGAAAACGAGCATCGTACTCGACAAGCTGTAAGAGGTATAAGGGATATGTTTCGAAAAGATGGAAAAATACAGGTTAATAGTTGAGCAAAGTAGATATAGGAGAATTATGTGAGACCAATTAATGTAGGTTTACTGGGTTTAGGTACTGTTGGTGGCGGCACCTTCAACGTACTGAATCAAAATGCAAAAGAATTATCTCGCAGAGCAGGGCGTGACATTGTTGTCAGTCATGCAGCAGCAAAAGAATATGATCCAAAAAGTTTAGATGGAATAGACAGGGTTGATATTTTAAATGACCCTTTCGATTTAGTAAAAAATTCAAATGTAGATATCGTCGTTGAACTAATCGGAGGTAGTACTTTGGCGAGGGATCTCGTGTTAGAGGCGATAAAAAATAAAAAGCATATTGTCACTGCAAATAAAGCCTTGATTGCTATGCATGGCAATGAAATATTTTCTGCTGCTAATAAAAATGGCGTATCAGTTGCCTTTGAGGCTGCTGTAGCCGGTGGAATTCCAATAATTAAAGCATTGAGGGAGGGATTAGCTGCAAATCACATACAGTGGATTGCTGGAATAATCAATGGAACAGGAAATTTCATTTTGTCTGAAATGAGAGAAAAAGGTAGAACTTTTAATGACGTGTTACATGAAGCGCAAAAGCTCGGGTATGCTGAGTCTGACCCCACATTTGATGTAGAAGGAATAGATGCTGCACATAAGCTTACAATACTCGCTTCCTTGGCATTTGGAATACCCCTTCAGCTAGATAACTGCTTTACAGAAGGCATAAGCAATATTGAACCCCAAGATGTCATTTATGCAGAACAATTTGGATATCGAATAAAGCATTTAGGTATTGCAAAAAAAGAAAATCAAAATATAGAATTACGTGTTCACCCAACCATGATTCCAAGTTCGCGACTAATTGCAAATGTGGAGGGTGTAATGAATGCCGTTCTAATTAGCGGTGATGCCGTAGGCCCAACTCTATATTATGGAGCCGGTGCAGGGTCTTTACCAACAGCCTCTGCTGTTGTTGCAGATATTATGGATATTACTCGTAATTTAACAACAAATCCTGAAAGTAGGGTTCCGCATTTAGCATTTCAGCAAAATAAGCTTTCAAATATAAAGCCTCTTGCGATGAAAGATGTTGAGACTGCATATTACTTGAGGATGACAGCTATGGATAAGCCAGGGGTAGTAGCTTCTGTAGCTGGAATATTAGGAAAATTTGGTATAAGTATTGAAGCAATCCAGCAAAAAGAACCTGCTGATAACGCCACAAAAGTACCTCTTGTTATGCTCACCCATAAAGTTGTTGAGGGCAAGATGAACGAGGCAATATCTCAGATAGAACAGTTAGAAACAATTGCTGGAAATGTTACCCGTATTCGCGTTGAACATCTAAATTAGGAATTAATGAAAAATTGATAACACATCTTGTGGTACCAAAGGCCATGGGAGAGTCATTAAAGCTAAATGAAACTCCCGATTCGCTCTCATTGCCGAATTTAGAACTCGTGCTAAATAAAGGTGATCTAATGGATGGCCCATTTGGATACTCTGAAACAGTCTTTCATCTTTTTCGTATGGGACTAACTCAAGGCCAACAAATACCTACAGCAGCAATATCACTTCAAGCTGAATTTGAGCATGAGCTAGATAGTGACGACTATATTTTTCATGCAGATCCAATTTACCTAAGGCCCGATCAAGACAGACTATTAGCTTTTGATTTTTATCACCAGCCTTTGACTGAGGAGGAAACTAAGATCTTTGCAGATGCTTTTAATGAATATTTTTTAAAAGATGAATTGTCTTTAATCACCCCTAATAATTTAAGATGGTATTTAAGAAGTAAAAAAAAATCAGATGTGAAAACATTCCCTTTATCCGAAATATTAGGCAGAAATATTGATTTATTTTTACCGGAGGGAAAGGATGGATTAAAGTGGAGGAGTTTTATAAATGAAATTCAAATGCTATTTTATGGTCTACCTATAAATGAAACTAGACAATCTTTTGGTCAGTGGCCCGTAAGTGGTCTATGGATCAGCGGAGGAGGCATTTTGCCGAAAAAAGAAATAGTAGGATTTCAAGATTATTCTGGAGATTGCCAATTAGCATCTGGATTACAGAGCATGGCTACAAAGAAAGAAAATCATTGTCTGATAGTAAATCGTGTTGCTGAGCGAGCTGTTTTCGATGCAAGTTATGATCAATGGAAAAATGCAATTTTAGAATTAGATTTAATTGTAAAGAGACTTATTAATAGTGATCTCATGCTCTATTTTTGTGATGGTAGGATTTGGAAATGGTCTCCAAAAATGTCTAGAAGATTTTGGATCAGGCGAAGAGGTTTTAATTATTTTAAAAAATAATAAATTATTTTTTTAATTTATAATAAGCAAGGTACCAGTCGACAAAATTTGCTATGCCTTCTTCAATTTTTGTATTTGGTTTATAGAGTATATCTCTCTCGAGATCACTGACATCGGCATATGTATCAGGAACATCACCGGGCTGAATAGGCATCAAATCCATTTTAGCTTTCCTGCCTAAATACTTCTCAAGTATTTCAATGTAATACATTAATTCAATAGGATTATTGCTTCCAATATTATATAAACGATAAGGAGCATGACTGGTTGCACTGTCAGGATTGGAGCCATCCCAGTGTTCATTTGACTCAGCAGGCCTATCTAAAACTCGAATTACTCCCTCAACGATATCGTCAATGTAAGTAAAGTCTCTTCTATGCTTACCGTAATTAAATACTGGAATCGATTCCCCTGCTAAAATTTTCTTTGTAAAAAGAAAAAGAGCCATATCTGGTCTTCCCCATGGGCCATATACCGTAAAAAATCTTAAACCAGTTGTAGGTATCATAAAAAGATTACTGTATGAGTGAGCCATTAGCTCGTTAGCCTTTTTGCTAGCAGCATACAAGCTGACAGGATGATTAACATTTTGATGAACCGAAAAAGGCATGTTGGTATTAGAACCATAAACTGAACTAGATGATGCATAAACGAGATGATCAACGCTCGTATTTCGGCAAGCCTCTAAAATATTTGAAAAGCCGACGATATTGCTATCAATGTAAGCTTTTGGATTTTGGATTGAGTACCTAACACCTGCTTGAGCTGCCAAATTAACGACTCGTTGTGGCTCATGTTTTTGAAAAACTTTGTTTAAATCATCTTTATTTTCGATACGAATTTTTGATTCTGTAAAATTATCAAACGCAAGAGTTCTTTTGAGTCTATCTTTTTTTAAATTTACGTCATAATAATTATCAAGACAATCGATACCAATTACTTCATGGCCCTGATTAAGAAGCTGAAGAGCAAGATTATTTCCAATGAAGCCAGCGCTTCCTGTAATTAGAATTTTCATCTGATTTAAAAACTTTATTAAAGCCTTCCGTCGGTATCTTTAGGGTGGAATAAATGTTTTACATCATAAATCACAGAATTTTTCTTTCCAAATTTTTTTATTTTTTCAATACCTAGTTTTAAAAATTCTTCGTGAGACACCGCAATAATAATTCCGTCATAAGTATTTTTCTTCGGTTGACTAATAAGAGAAATATCGCATTCTTTTATTGCTGTTTCTGATTTTACCCACGGATCCCATATTTCTACACTTATCCCAAAGTTTTCTAATTCTGAGATAATATCAGTAACTCCTGTATTTCTAAGGTCAGGGCAATTTTCCTTGAATGATAAACCCATAATTAAAATTTTCCCATGAAGTATTGGTATCTTTTTTTTCAACATTAATTTAGCTACGTTGCCTGCGATGTAGGAGCCAACTCCATCATTGATCCTTCTTCCAGCTAAAATAATTTCAGGATGATAGCCAATACTTTGTGCTTTATGAGTTAGGTAATATGGGTCAACACCAATACAATGACCTCCAACAAGTCCTGGTTGAAATGGTAAAAAATTCCATTTTGTTCCAGCAGCTTTTAGCACTTCCTCAGTATCGATATTTAGTTTATTAAAAATCATTGCAAGTTCATTTATAAGAGCAATGTTTACATCCCTTTGAGTATTTTCGATGACCTTTGCTGCCTCAGCTATTTTTATAGAGCTTGCTCTAAAAGTTCCAGCTTTTATAATTTTGTTGTAAAGTTGATCAATAAAGTTTGCTATATCAGATGTTGAACCAGATGTAATTTTAACTATATCTGGCAGTCGATGCTTTTTATCTCCAGGATTTACTCTCTCAGGGCTGTAACCACAAAAAAAATCTTTGTTAAATTTTAATCCTGAATTTTCTTCAATTATGGGAATGCATTCTTCCTCGGTAACACCTGGGTAAACTGTGGACTCGAAGATAACAATATTTTCCTTTGAAATTAATTCCCCTAAATTTTTGCTAGCCAAAAAAAGTGGACGTAAGTCAGGTTTATTGTAATTGTCGATTGGGGTTGGCACCGTAACAATATAAATACTACATTCTCTTAAATCATCTAATTTGTTTGAAAATTGCATCTTACTTGAAATCAGATCTTTTTCGTTTACTTCAAAAGATACATCGAGCCCAGATTGAAGCTCCTCTATTCTTGCTTTATCAATATCGAAACCAATAACTGGAAAAATTTTAGAAAATTCTATTGCCAAAGGTAAACCAACATACCCTAAGCCAATTATTCCGATTTTTACGTCATAGTCATTTAAATTCATAATTTTGTATCAATATTTTTTAAGGCTAAAATTAAAATTAAGTTATAAATATGCAGTTAATTCATGCACTGAGTTTTTGGACTTAAATATATTATGCCTGAACTTTATGAAAGTTTTACATTTGAAGCAATCAATGCGCTTCCAAAAGCTGCTTCTGCATTGTATGACTCTACCAAAGGAATTTCTAATATCCTTTTTCTTATATTTCTCCATGCGTCATTCATGCCTCCAGCACCACTTGTAAAAATTCTCGATGGCTTTGGAGCACCTAACTCATATAGTTTCTGATAGCCCTCTTTCTCGATATTGGCCATTCCCTCCATAATGCCTTTCAAGAAGGTAATGTCGTCAGTAGGACGCGGATCAAGCTTAGGAAGAAGCTCTGGGTCATTACGCGGAAAGCGTTCACCTTTTTTCCTTAAGGGGTAAAAATCGCAACCACTACTTATATTTTCATTCATATGTTGACTTAATTCGATAATTTCTTCTAATGAAAAGAAATTTGATAAAACATTTCCTCCTGTATTAGAAGCACCACCTACAATCCATTTATTTTTATATCTGTGGCTATAGATTCCATATTCGGAGTTAAAAATTGGTTTTTCTGATATGATTTTTACAACTAGGGTACTACCAAGAACCGTTACAGCATCCCCTATATCCCTTAAACCACACGCTAAGGCAGCAGCGGTACTGTCTGTTGTACCGATTAATATTTGAGGTATATTTGACAGGTCCCATTTTTTTTTCAGTTTAAGGTCAAGGAATCCAATTTTAGAGCCTACAGGTAATACTTTGGGTAACAGTGATTGTTCAATGGGGCATTTTTTTAACCAATCAGGCCAGATCCTTTCTATTGGATCGTAGCCCATTTTTAAAGCATTGTTTTCGTCGCTAAATCCAAAATTTTCAGTAAGTTTTCCTGCTATCCAATCTGCCTGATGAAGAATATGCGCTGCATTATTGGGAATATTTTTTGATAAATGAAGAAATTTTGCTAAGGATGATGTGGCGCTATGAACCGCCGAACTTGAGGGTGCAATTTTAGTTAAATAGGGTAATTGATAGGCTGCTACTGGGTCGTTATATAACAGGGCTGGACCAATAGATTGACCATTTTTGTCACATATTAGAACAGTACCAGATGTACCATCCACACATATAGATTTTACCTGCATAGTTAGGTCTCGAAATACCTCATCGAGTACATTGATACATGCATTCCACCAGATACTTGGTTTTGCTTCTAAGTCATGTAGTTTTTTGGGATTTAATGATGAATAAGAGAAACTTTTTTCAGAAATTTTCCTCCTTTTTTCATCAATAACATAGGCTCTTACCCCAGAGCTTCCCATGTCAATTCCAATAAAACACTCTTTTTTTTCACCCATCTTTAATTTTATTTATTTTTCTCACTCTTCCAACTCGAACTTTGGTGTTCGACTATCACAGAAGTATAGATTCCACCACGAACATTGAATTCCGCCTCAATACGCATATATCTTGGATTAGTAGCAGTTACTAGATCATTCAGTATTTGATTTGTTACATCTTCATGAAAGGCGCCCTGATCTCTAAAAGACCAAATGTACATTTTAAGGGCTTTTAATTCGATGCATACCTTATCTGCGATATATTCTAAATTTATTTCGGCAAAATCTGGCTGTCCTGTTTTTGGGCAAAGACAGGAAAATTCAGGGATATGCATTTTAATTGTATAGTCCCTTTCAGGCTGAGGATTTTCAAAAGTTTCTATTGTTTTACTTGGTACAGAAGGCATATTTTTGTCCAGATGAGATAAACAGATCGAGATTATACTTGAAAAGAATTAATATAGTGCCTGTGGATACTTTACCTCAAAAACCTAAAATCATGCAAAAACAATAATATACGAAATATTAAAAAAGGAATGGTTTAAAAATTCTATTGCTTGTGTGAGGCCCTAGCGTTCGGTTATCTTATTATTTATGCGATTAGAAAAAATAAAACTTGCCGGTTTCAAATCATTTGTTGACCCTACAACAGTAAATTTTCCCAGCAATTTGGTAGGAATTGTTGGTCCAAATGGGTGTGGCAAATCTAACGTGATTGATGCGGTTAGATGGGTAATGGGTGAGAGTTCCGCAAAGATGTTGCGCGGTGATTCAATGTCCGACGTAATTTTTAATGGGTCAAATAGTAGAAAGCCAGTAGGAACAGCAAATATAGAATTGATATTTGATAACTCTGATGGAAAATCTGGAGGAAATTATGCGCAGTATGCTGAAATTTCCGTAAAGCGACAAGTTATGCGAGACGGGCAATCTTTGTATTTTTTAAATAATGTACGCTGTAGGCGCAAAGATGTTACCGATTTATTTCTTGGAACTGGCCTAGGTCCCCGCAGTTACTCAATAATCGAACAAGGAATGATATCAAGAATCATAGAGGCTCGGCCCGAGGATTTAAGAGTTTACCTTGAAGAGGCTGCGGGAATTTCTAAATACAAAGAACGTCGAAGAGAAACTGAAAATAGAATTAGACATACAAGAGAAAATTTAGAAAGGTTAGACGACTTGCGGGAAGAAGTTCAAAAACAACTTAGGCATCTTGAAAGACAAGCGAGCTCCGCTGAAAACTATAAAACGTTAAAGAAAGAAGAGAGGCAGTTAAAAGCTGAGCTCATAACTCTTAAATTATCATCGATGGAAGAAAATATTTCTGAATATGACAGAAAGATAGGAAAACAAGAAAATTCTATTGAGGCTGCAATTAGTAAACAAAGAAATCTTGAGAGAGAAATTGAAGAGAAGCGCTCAATGCATTTAGATTTAAGCGAAGGCTTTAATAAGGCACAAGGGAATGTCTACCAAATAGGATCTGAGATTGCTAGACTGGAGGAATCGATTCAGTATTCTATAGATAAGAAAAAACAACAAGAGATTGATTTAAAGCAAGTAGAAATTTCACTAAAAGAAACAAAGGGTCTGAGTGAGCAAGATGAAACAAAGTTTGAGAGACTTGCTCAAGAACTTGACCAAAACCGTCCCTTGCTAGATAAAATTAATCAAGAGGAGCTAGACGCTGTAGATCAGCAAAATCAAGCTGAAAAACTCATGCATGATTGGCAAAGTATTTGGGACGATTTGAATAATCAATCAAATAATTTTATGCAAGGAGCCCAAGTAGAGCGTACTCGTCTTAATCATCTAGATAGACAAATTCAAGAGATTGATATTAGATTAAAAAATAATCAAAAAGAGTTTTCTAGACTTACAAGTCAAGAATTAAATAAAGAAATAGAGGAGCTTCAGAATAGTAAGATACATTTTTCAAAAAAAATTGAAAACTTGAAATCTGAAATAGAAAAAATTCGCAACTCAATAGAGCAAGAAAAAAGAAAGGTACAAATTGAGCAAGAGAATTTAGATTCTGACCGTTCAGATTTACAAATATCTAAAGGTAAGTTGTCTTCTCTAAAAGCCTTGCAGGAGAAAGTTAGGGGGTATGATGATGATTTATTCATGGAGTGGATAAAAGAAAATGGTTTAGCAGAAGAGAATAGATTGTTGGATGTTATTAAAGTTGATCCAGAGTGGCAATTTGCCGTAGAGGCGCTCTTGAATATTCAATTGCAAGCTATCACTACTGATAATATTAAAAAATATATGAATGTAAAGAATTTATCGGAAGCGGGTGTGCAAATGTTTGAATTGAATGGTGATGAGACTCAGAAAAAACCAAATACATTAGCATCTGTTGTTAAAGGACCGAAAAGCCTTACAAGTAAATTAAATTCAATATTTTTAGTTGATGATATTTCTCAAGCTTTTAATCGAATATCAAACTTATCTCAGGGAGAATCTTTTATTACAAAACAGGGAATTAGCATAGGACCAGGATGGATTTGCACACTTAAAAATAGCAGTGAAAATGGAGCGATTGCGAGGGAAGAGGAAATAAGGCAGTTAATGGATTTTGTTGAAAAATTGGAATTAAGTGTCCAACAGAAATTAATAAGGATGGATGAAATCAGAAAATTTCTCCAGGAGCAAGAAACTAACAGCGAAATTAAACAGAAAGAATATGAGAGCGCTTACAACAACCTATCACGCTTTCAAGCCTCATTGAGCGGAAAGGAAGCCCAAGCTTCCCAGATCAATGAGCAGGTCTCTAATTTAAAAAGTGATAGACAGGATCTAACAATCCAATTGGAAGATTTGAATAATGAAAAAATAGAATCAACTGAAAAACTTAATCAAGCGCTGGAAAAACTTGAAAATATTAAAATTAAAATTTCTAAAGTAAGTGAAGAAAAAGAGAGCATTAAGAATCAAGTTGATAGTGCAAGAAAAAAAGCTTTTGAGGCTCGAAATAATTCATATAAGGTTACTATTGAATTAGAAACCATGAGATCATCAAAAGATTCTTTGAAGTCAGGAATGGATCGAATTCAGTCTCAAATAAAGCAATTAGATGGTAAGTTCAATCAATTAAATGAAAGTTTAAATGAGATTAAACCGCTACTTATCGAACAAAAAGAAAGATTAGAGGAAAAATTAAATGCTCGAATTGAAGTAGACAAAAAATTATCCAGTGCTAGAAAAGAGCTCGAGAAGCTTGATGAAAATTTGCGAGAAGTTGAGCACAGTAGACGCTCATATGAAGAAAATGTTCAAAAAGAGCGCAACATACTCAATGAAATAAAATTGTCGCGTCAGGAGCTTATTGTTTTAGGTAGCACCTTAAAAGAGCAACTTGATGACTTGGGTGTTTACTATGAAAATTTAAAAAAAGAAATTCCAGAGCAAAGTGATATTGAAACATGGCAAAGAAAATTAGAAAAAACATCATCTATCATCGAAAAACTAGGACCAATAAATTTAGCAGCAATTGATGAATTTAAGGAACAAAAAGAAAGGATGGATTATTTAAATAGCCAACATAATGACGTAGAAAGATCATTGGATACATTGGAAAAGGCAATACGAAAGATTGATAAGGAAACTCGTACGCGCTTTAAGGAGACTTTTGATAAAGTTGATGCTGGATTTAAAGAGCTTTTCCCAAAATTGTTTGGAGGGGGCCATGCTTATTTAGAATTGACCGGAGAAGATTTATTAGATACTGGCGTGTCAGTAATGGCAAGGCCGCCAGGAAAGAGAAATTCATCAATCCAGCTTTTATCTGGAGGAGAAAAAGCATTGACTGCTGTTGCAATGGTATTTTCTATTTTTCAATTAAATCCAGCCCCGTTTTGCATGCTGGACGAGGTAGATGCACCATTAGATGATGCAAATGTAGCCAGGTATTGTAAGCTTGTCCAAGAGATGTCAAAAAAGGTTCAATTCATATTTATAACTCACAATAAAGTAACAATGCAGGTCGCAAATCAATTATCTGGGGTGACAATGCAAGAGCCTGGAGTATCAAGATTAGTTTCAGTGGATGTTGAGGAGGCTGCGGCAATGGCTGCGGTATAGAGTAAAATATTGAATATATCTACCAATGAACTCCGAATCATATTATTACTACTCGGAATAGTAATTATTATAGCAATATATTTTTGGGACCGTATAAAAAGAAAACGTCGATTAAATCCACCGTTAAAAATGTCTCGTAATTTAGAGGAAGTCAATTTTGAAATCCAAGATACTGATGATGATGTCAGTCAACCGAGACCCTCTTCGAAAGAAAAAGAAAATAATTTTAATGAATCAGGGGAAACTGAAAATATTTCTTTTTCTGAGGAGTCAAAAGAAGAATTTGATGAAGATTTTCCTGATAAATTATCTTCTATAAATTTAAAAAACTTTGGATTAAAGTTAAAAAATTCAAACTCATCAAAAATACAAGAAAATAAGAATTTTGAAGAGCGACAATCAAATCATGAGTCTCAGTTTTCATTTGATTTAGAATTCAATTCGTTTGAAGACGAAGAGAGAGAGGAAATTAATAATTTTATTGATACCGATATACCGAAACTATTAATTCAGATAAATGTTATAAGAAAAAACCAAGAAATATCTTTTCATGAGATTGAATTAGCATGTGAAAAATTAGAATTGATTTATGGAAAGATGGGAATATTTCACCGAATGAATGATAAAAATCAAATACTTTTTAGTATGGCTAATGCTGTAGAACCAGGCGTTTTCCCAAAAAAAAGAAATGATCGTTTTTTTACACCAGGCGTAACTATATTTACTCAACTTCCAAATGTAAGAGACGGTATGATAATTTTTGCAGATATGCTCAATACAGCAAATAGGTTGTGTAGCATTCTAGGCGCTATTCTCTTAGACGAACACCAACATAAAATGACTAAGCAAAATATCGAACATTTGCGCGAAAATATTTTAGAACACGGTCGTAAAATTCGTTTAAGTAAAAATATAAACTAAAAGTATTTTTGCTAGAGGGTAGCCATATCAAATGTCAGTGAAAGATTTGGAAAAAAAAATATCCATTCTTAGGGATAAGATTAATAGCCATAATTATCATTATTATGTTTTAGATAATCCAGAGATTCCAGACTCTGAGTATGACCGTCTGATGAATACCTTGAAAGATATAGAAAAGAAAAATCCAGATCTAATTTCAAATGATTCCCCTACACAAAGAGTTGGCGCAAAACCCCTAGATTCTTTCAATCAAATAAAACATAAAATACCAATGTTATCTTTGGATAATGCTTTAAGTGATTCTGATTTTCTTGAATTTGACCAACGACTAAAAGAAAAGTTAAAAGATATAAAAAGCATAACTTATGCTGTGGAGCCAAAATTAGACGGTCTCGCCATAAGCTTACGTTATGAAAATGGATTTTTAGTGAGTGCAGCTACAAGAGGTGATGGTAATACAGGAGAGGATGTTACTCAAAATGTTCGCACAATTCCATCGGTACCGCTTCGGCTTTTAGGAAAAGATTATCCAAATACATTAGAGGTTCGAGGTGAGGTTTTTATGCCAAAAGCAGGCTTTATAAAATTGAATAAACGCCAAAAAGACTTGGGTGAAAAAGTTTTTGCTAACCCAAGAAATGCTGCTGCTGGAAGTTTGCGTCAACTTGATCCAAGAATTACAGCAACTCGACCGCTAGCAATTATTTGTCATGGCATAGGTGAGGTTATCGACCATAAGATGTGTAAGACGCATAATGAGAATATGAAATTAATAAAAAGTTGGGGTCTACCGATAGCAACTGAATCCTCGATTTGTCAAGATTTAAATAAATGTCAAAAATATTTCGCCTCAATTTTAGAAAAAAGAGACCAGTTGCCGTTTGATATTGATGGAATTGTTTTCAAGGTAAATAATATTGAATTACAAAAAAAGCTTGGTTTTGTAGCTAGGGCACCGCGATGGGCTATAGCGCAAAAATTTCCGGCTCAGGAGGAAATTACAATAGTGGAGGATATTCAATTTCAGGTAGGTAGGACTGGAACACTTACACCCGTTGCACGATTAAAACCTGTTTTTGTTGGTGGCGTTACCGTAAGTAATGCCACCCTGCATAATATACATGAAGTAAAACGCAAGGATGTAAGAGTTGGCGATACTGTATTTATTAGAAGGGCTGGAGATGTAATTCCTGAAATTATAAGAGTCATAAATGAGAGAAGACCAAAGAAATCAAAACTAATAAAACTACCAAACGTATGCCCTATTTGTGGATCCAAAGTGATACTACTTGATGGGGAAGCTGCCGCTCGCTGCACTGGTGGATTAGGATGCACCGCTCAAAGAAAAGAAGCTATTAAACACTTCGCCTCGAGAAAGGCGCTTGACATAGAGGGCTTGGGAGATAAATTAATAGATCAACTTGTTGATTTAGAAATGATTCATAATCCAGCAGATCTTTTTAATCTTGATGTAGCGCAATTAGCGAAATTAGATCGAATGGGGGAAAAATCTGCAAGAAATCTCATAGAGTCACTGGAGCAAAGTAAAACCACAACTCTTGCTCGCTTCCTATATAGCTTAGGAATTTTGGGTATTGGTGAGACCATTGCAAGCCATTTGGCAGTAAATTTCAAAACACTTGATGCAATTTTAAATCTCAAATTGAGTGATTTAATTGAAATAACAGATAATCAGGCAAAAAGTTTAAAGTCTTTATTTCAAGAATCTATAGATGATGAAATTCTGATTTCAGAGTTCCCTGTCTTTGATAAATTAAAATGGTGTAAAACAGCCCATCTTCTTTTGTTGGAGGAAAAATTTGGTACAGTCAAAGCGCTTTTAAGTAAGGAATACTTCGATATTGCTAATAAACCAAAATTCAAAATCGAGGGTATTGGCGAGTCATTATCTGAAAAATTAGTTATGTTTTTTAGGCAAAGTCAAAATAGAGGCGTTATAAAAAGTCTCATCAAATCAGGTTTAGCGTGGCCAAATCCTGTCTCCAAAGAAGCAATGAGAGACCTTCCATTAGAAAATGTAACTTTTGTATTAACAGGAAAATTATCAAAATCAAGAGATTTATATAAGAATGAACTTTTAAAAATTGGAGCAAAGGTCACAAACAGTGTAACAAAAAAAACAGACTACCTAATATGTGGAGAATCATCTGGATCAAAAGTTCAAAAAGCACAAACGTTAGGAATTAAATGTTTAAGTGAAGATCAGTTATTAAAGATTCTATCTGATAATAAAGATAAAATTTAATTAAAATAATAAATAAAATGTTTAAAGAAAAAAAATTAATACCGATTGCTAAAATAAGTTCTCCTTTTCAAGAAAAATTTGGGATACCTCATCAAGCTGGGCTAAGCCCATCGGTGCAAGGATTTGTGGTGATGCAACCAAATTATCAAGATGAAAAAGCATTTCTAGGAATAGAAAATTTTAGTCATTTATGGTTAATATTTGGCTTTCATGAATCTAATTACTCCAAATGGCTTCCTCTTGTGAGGCCTCCAAGATTGGGCGGAAACTCTTATAAAGGGGTGTTCGCCACGAGATCTCCTTTCCGCCCAAATGGACTTGGCTTGTCCGTGGTTAAATTTGATGGTATTGACAAAAACTCCGGACAACTTTGTTTAAAGATTTCAGGATTAGATCTTCTTGATAAAACACCCATCTATGACATAAAACCATATTTGTTAAAATCAGATAGGCCAGTAGGAGCAAAAAGTGGCATCTTTGATGGTGGTATGATTTCAAAATTAGAGGTCATATATTCAGATAAATCTTCAAAAACATTAAGAGATATTCCAGAGTCAGAAAAATTTAAAAGACTAATTACTGAAACTTTAACACTTGATCCGAGACCGGCCTACAAAAAACAAAAGTTGGATAAAAAGCTATATGCCATGAGATTGGATTCATATGATATTCGTTGGCAGATAGAAAATGAGAAAGTTATTGTAAGGGAAATAGTAAATATATCTTCAATGGA
>MDTD01025138.1_pt1 | contig 24089 bp, 24 predicted proteins | sample 811221 | NCBI WGS metagenome assembly MDTD01 (sample SAMN05326646, study PRJNA326480) | marine metagenome | isolation source: seawater | place: Pacific Ocean: South West | collected 2011 | reverse complement strand
TAACAATGGATAATATTAATTCGGGATGTAGCGCAGCCTGGTAGCGCACCACACTGGGGGTGTGGTGGTCGTCGGTTCAAATCCGGCCATCCCGACCAAAATCTAATTTATTATTTTTTTTATTTCTTCTGATGGTTTGAATTTAAGTTTCATTCTTGCCTTTATTGGAAATTCTTCAAGCGTCTTTGGATTCCTTCCTAATCTTTGGGGTGTTTTTTTTAAAGAAAAGGTGCCAAAATTTCCAATACTAATGTCTCTCTTATGATTATCAGCTAAAGTCTTAAAAAATAGATTTACTAAACCGCTACTATCCTTACTTGAAATATCTAGTTTTCTAGAAATTTTTCTCGACAGTTTTTTTTTAGTGATCGTCAAATAATTTTAACCACTTCCAGTTGATGTTCCAGTTGATGAACCTGTATTAGTGCCAGTACCTGTACCTGTGCCTGTATCATCATCATCATCATCTGGATCGTTAGTGATAATAATAGTTATTACTTGCGTAACGGAATTACCGCTCTCATCCGTGACGGTTACAGTGATGGTGAACTCAGTTTGAGTTTCATAATCTGGAGGTGTAATGAACGAAAGTACACCGTTTTCATCGATTACTATGTTATCTGCACCAGTTACAGTAAATGTAACATTTCCTGCATCAGTTACCTCAACTGTTCCAATAGATGTCTGATTTTCTTCTGCTGAAAATGAAGATGGTGAAGTGATTACAGGAGATGTTGTGTCTTCAACGAATACTGTTCTAGTTGCAAAAGCTGAATTACCTGAAGCATCAGTTGCAGTATAAACAACTGAGTATGTGCCAATAAGCGAGGTGTCAACATCAGAATCTGTTGTTAAAGTAAAAGAATCTAAATCTGTAACAGTTGCTCCAGCATCTTCATATGAAGAACCAAGCTCGACAGTAACTGGATTTTCTCCATTAACAACAACAAGTGGAGCTGTTGTATCAACCACATTAACAGTTCTTGTTGCTGTTCCCGTGTTACCCGCGAGGTCAGTTGCTGTATATGTTAGAGTGTATGTTCCGACAGTATTTGTATCAACAGAACCTGAAGTCACAACAGACTCTCCTGTATCGGCCGTTGCACCTGCATCTACGTAGACGCCACCAAGCTCAACTACAGCTGGATTATCTCCAAGAACTGTAATTACAGGAGAGACGGTATCTGGAGGTATTTTTGTTTCATCAGTAATATTACTAATTAATCCTATACCAGCCAAAATTAATAGTTGTTCAATTATTGAAAGCTCTAGCATCATATCTGATTTAGATACAGCTGGAACAACTACAACATCATCGTCCTCATCTTCTTCATCTAAAGCTTTTATTAAAAAATCTCGTCTTTCAATAAGCTGTTCTGTTGAATATTCCTGCAATCTTTGAGAAATTTTGGATATTTTTTCGTCTGTTATTAGGTCTGTATCTGCTTGTAGACTGGTGGTAGAAATACCAAAAGTAATTGAAAAAATTGCGAATAGAAATCTCATAATTTATTGTGCCTTCAGTAGTAGATTATGCATAAATCTATAATGGAAAACAATATATTTATGAAAATGTTTATATTTTAGACACATAAATTAATAAGATTATTAGTTGATGGGCCTAAATTTTACTAATAAATCATGCAAAGTATGTTTTCTTACTAGTTTTGCTCCTGGATCTTTTGTTAGCGGCCTCCAAGAATAATTTACTAAGTCTCCAAATACAGGTATTTTAAAATATATCCCTTTATCAAATGAGCCTTCTCCAAATTGCTCACTAGATACATCTGTAAATGTAGCAAATACGCCAAACTTAGTTCCATTTTTGAACGATCTTGATAAATCAATGGTGACCCCTTCATCACCAGCCAGATATTCACCATATGATATCTTTGCATCAAAGGGAATATAATCATAATTTCTATAATAAAAGTTGATGTGGCCAACTACGTTCTCATACTCTAAAGTCCCAAATCGCATCCTATAATCTCTTTTTTTAACCTTAAATAATTCAAAGCCAACTGAGTAATTTGATTCTTGTTTAAAATATAGATATTCAAATCCTGCTCCATTAAACATTTCCTCTAAAATTCCTGCAGTTGCCATAATATGGTGATTCTCTTTTGGAGAAATATGATAATCAAACTGAGCTCTGCCTAAAAAAATGCCTTCTCCGTAGTTTTTTAGATAATCTTTAACATCAGACCTTACTTGGGCTGGATATGTATTTACGGGAGGGTACTTTAAGTCATCGAAATTATCTGCAAGTGAGTATTGAATATTTGTTGTAAAGAAAAAGTTTTTTTTAATAATAAACTCAGTATTATTCTCTAGCATCAAGGCACCTTTAAAGAACTCTTCTCTTGAGGCTAAAAAAGGTCTAAAAGCTAAGTTTGTATTTGTTCTAATGCTGCTTTTAGTCTCTCTTTGATATATAAGTCTTGAATCTCTTTCAAAAGATTCATCAAACTCTGATTTAGCTTTAAGATCAGCGATTCTAAGATCTTTTTTGACTTTCTTTTCGATCCCAGCATCTCTTGAAGCCTTTTGTATTATGTCATCAATAATGTCGAGTGTAGGATGCTTGAATTGAGTTATCTCAATGCCTATTGAATCGGCGCCTTCAATAAGCTTGTTAACTCCAAGACCATTATTTCTGAGATTCTTAATAAATTTTGAATATTTATCATCATTCTCAACATATTTTGTTTTTTTGTACTTATAAACAGGCCTGCTTTCCTTTGGATTATTCTTGTAGGTAAATCTAATAGTTGTAGAATTGCCTCTTTCAGATGAAATGCTTATTGTCATATTCTCGGAGGGGCTGTAATCAAATCCAAATGAAAAGTCTTCTTTAGATTCCTTATATCCAACCTGTCCAGGGGTTAAAGTTGAATCATATTCTAATTTAAACAACAAACTATCATTAAGAGCATGGCTTACTCCAATAAACGGTGACACATTTTCTCCTGAAAAGTAACGCGATGGCTGCAGTTGACCGCCCTTATCTTCCAAATAATCGGGACGATCATAAAAGCCATCATCGATATATCCTAGCGGGTTCTTAAAAGATTTGCTTGCCCCATTTAATGCTCCCCAGCCTAATCCAAAATGCAAATCAGTTTTATTAATACCATAACTACCTACTATATACTCTGAGCTATATAATCCTGTTCCTCCAATATCATTGATTCCTATAGCAATTGCAGGCAGGACCCCTTCCTCTTTTAGTCTGAGCTTAAAATTAAATCCTTTATCCTTGTAGTCTTGATCACAAACAGGATCAAATTCAAGATTGCAATAAGGCTTATCTTGGATGTTTGAATAAAAAAAAGAAGCCTCTAACCAATCAAAAGGGAATGAGGTAAATGTAATCTTTTGATCTGGTTCTCCATCATAAACTGTTATCCCGTAGGCTGATTCATCATAAAATCGGGCAGTCGGCATATTTACAAGCCCTAAAACTCCATGATTATTCAATGTATTGAAGGTAAAGTTATCTGTATATGAATAAGATGAGATTAAACTTAATAAAAATAAAGTTAAACTATATCTTCTCACTTGTATTTTTAATCAGCGCCATCGGTTAGTGTCTCAAGTGCGGCAGAAGAAAAGGCAAGATCTGAAAGAACTTGTGTGATTGGAAGTAAAGCTGAAATACCAGGATTTGATGAGAAAATTTTCCTTGGGATAACTATAGTGTCTCCAGGTTCCAAATTAATACCATCAGTAAAAACACTTCTGCTTGGTCTTTCTATCAATCCATTTGCCTTGATAACATAAACTTTCCTTTTATCAGCATAGTCCTGAAAGCCTCCAGCATTTTGAACGGCTTCTCTTACACTAATGCCTTTCTGATAATTGAATGCAATAGGATTTAATACCTCTCCTAATACATTTATTGTATTTGGATTTCTGGGAATGATTATAGAATCGCCAGCAAGCAAGATTGTGTTAGAAGCAGAATCAGACATTGGGCTATAGTCTCCTGCTATTCTTCCAAGATTATCAGGATTGATAGATTCAGACAAAGCTCTTATAACCTCAACATCTCCCATATTTATTCCTCTTTGTGTATTTGTGAGGATTGATCTAGTTAAATCTGCTCTTGATTTCTCTATTGATTCTATCTGACGCTCTCTTATTGTCTCTCTTTTAAAGACAATACCATCAATAAATGCTTCTGGCTTAAAGTTTCCTATAAGGTTATAAAGATCCTGAAGAGTTGCACTTGATTCGAGAGTATATGATCCAGGATAATCAACTGCTCCACTAACGTTTACTGTAATCAAATCATTAATAGGGGTTCTGAATGAAACTGTGTTGAACTTCTGGGCTATGAAATCCATTTCTTTATAGTTTCCATTTATAACTTTACTTTCAAGAGGACTGATGTAGGTTGCGAATTCATCAACATCCTCTAAGTCTAGACCTAAAAGATCTAAAAATGATTTTACAGAAAATCTTCCAAATACTGGTAATTTATATGGAGTGGAACCAAAGTTGAGAGTTAGTTCATAGTCGTTTATTAAGTTTTGTGATAATGCACTTACAGAAAAAGATCTCTGATTTATATTTGCAAAATAAACTTTTGAGTTGGGAAGTAATTTTATTGATTGGTAAGTACTTTTATCCTTCAGGCTAAAAAGTATAGATGACTGAACTAAATTATTTTCATCAAATTGTTCAAGTACGCCAAGCCATGGATAAACATTTACAAACTCAAGACCATCAATTAATTCTTCTAAAGTTTTATAATCTTCTAAGCTATAAAGTCCTGGCTCTTTGACTGATCCTCCAACCTCAATATTTGAAACATTCTTATTAACATATGAATTTATATTGACAGAGAGCACATTTGTTAATGCCATATCTAAATTGACTGCTAATGCATTCTGAATAATACCCAAATCTAGATTTAAAACATTAGCATTAATGTTTGTTAAGTTTGCTGTGCCTGTAAAGCCTAATCCAAAGTATATTAGGTCAGCTAATGTCTCTCCTTCAATTACTTCGTATACACCTGGACGAACAACTTCTCCCCGCAAAGCAATAGATTGATTAGCAGGGTCTATTATTATTACATCACCAGCTTCAACCGTAATATCTTTACTCCTATCACCAGATATAAGAAGTTTATATAAATCAAAGAAAAATATTTCTCCGCTATTTCTAATTAACCTAATTTTTCTTAGTGTTCCAATATCAGATATACCACCTGAATAGGCTAAAGCACTTGAAATGGTGCTGAATGGATTAACCAAATATGTACCAGGAGTCTTAACAGCTCCTACAATCGTAACCTTTTTAGCAGCAAGATTCTTAATAGATAAATCTATTTGCACTCCTATATATGATTGATCAATTAGATTCGTTAGCTTCTGTTTAACGTCCTCAAGTGTCTCCCCCACTACAGAAATAGAGCCAAGTTCAGGAAATAATATAGTTCCATCAAGTTTCACATCTAAGTCAAAAATAGCTTCTCTGGATCCTGACATAATGACAGTAAACTGATCTTTTAGAGATATTCTGTAATCATTGGGAAGAGGAAGATCTCCTACAGCTGTGATAGAGGTTGGAATTGAAGAAAAATAACTATAACCATACTTTTGTCCACCAATTTTATTAATATCGTCTGAAGTCTGACTTTTTACTGTACTCTCAGTGACAGTTGGCGCAGGATTGCTTACTGGTGTACTTTTATCTATTTCAGACATGACCATCTCGACTTCTGAAGGTGAAAGGTTTTTTATAATTGATGGATCAACTTGTTGTCCATTCGCCAAAGATGCAAATGATGCAATTAATAGTAAAAGGTTTGTTTTAAATAAATTTCTCATTTTAAGCATTTTTCTTAAATTAATTATATATGGTGTTTTTATAAAAAGTTAATCTTTATACATCAATTGGCTCCAATCCAGGTATTGAAACACCTTCAATGGAAATAATCGGGTTTATAATCTCATGCACCTTATTATTTATTTCTTCATCTGAAAGTGTCTTTTTTAAAGACTGAAATATAAATCTATAACCAATTTTGTAAGTATCCTCTTTTTTGTTTTCATAAAAATCAAACATAAATGAAGATTTAATAATTTCATCAGACACTTGATTAAGGTGATCAATAACCTCATTAACTTTTTTAGAATTATTGATTGAAAATGAAAAATCTCTTGTGCTTTTTGGGAATTCAGATATTGGTTGGTATTTATTAAAATTTATAGTTCTTTTGTGGAAGCTAATATTCTCATAAAAATCTTCTGGTATATCGTCTAAAGCTATTTCTACATAAAATATTTTATCTTTCTTTTTTGTATCTAAGTCAGTTCTTAGTATCTCATTTATATTAAAGACCTCTGTTTCCAAGTTTTCATTAAGAAGGTTATTTAGGTAGTCTTTATCAAGTTTTTTTGAAAAGTCGAGATAATTATTACCCAGCCTACCACTTATTATTATTCCAACTTTTTTCTCTTGCTTTATTTCATTCCCATAGATTTTGTAAATATCACTTATTTCAAAGATTTTAATTGAATCTTGTTGCCTTCTTTCGTTGTAGAGAAGATTGTCAATGAGAGAATCCTTCAAGGATGTTCTGAAATATTCTCTTCTTGAATCAAGAGGATTATCAATACTAATGGACTTATCTTGTTTATTTGATGTAAATGGGAAATTTATTACATCAGAAAAACCGCTTTCTATTAGAAAGTTTTCAAGTGCCGCAATTCTATTTATTTTTGTTTCATTATTATTATTATTAAAGCTGATTGGTGTATTTTTAAAGTTGTTATACCCAATGACTCTTGCAATCTCTTCAGCTAGATCATTTTGAGATTTAATATCATGCCTAAATGATGGGACTTGTATGCAATCGCTTACCAAAAAACCTAAATCTTTAAGATAGTTTACGTAATCATCTTTACTTAGCTCAATTCCTAAAATTTTATTTATTTTATTTTCGTCCAATGAAATAGTTAAATGCTTGAAGTCTTTTGAAATAAATGATTTTAACTTAGCGCTTTTTATATTGGCATGATCTTGAATAACCTCAATAAATCTTCTAAGAGCATATTCCTGAGATTCTATGTCAACACCTCTTTCAAACTTATGTGCAGCATCAGAGACTAAGTTATATTTTACAGATTTTCCTATTATTGATTCAGGTTTAAAGTATGCGCACTCAATTAAAACCTTTCTGGTTGTGGAGGAACATGATGTTGACTCGCCTCCCATTAAACCAGCTAAGCTAATAATTTCATTATCATTTGAAAAAACACAGTTTTTTCCACTCAATTCAACATCAGAACCCAACAAGGTTCTAAATTTTTGATTACATTCTTTATTTTCGAATTGAAGCTTATTTTTTAACCTTTTTTTATCAAAACAATGTGTGGGTTGGCCTAATTCATATGAAATATAATTAGAAATATCGGTAAAAAAGTTGGTTTTATTAAGCCCCAAAGAAACAAAATAGTTTTCTAGATAATTTCTATAAGAAGATATTTCATCTTCAATCTCTATCTCAAGAAAAGAAATTTGAGGACAATCCTCTGGGGAAAGATTTAAAAAATCAATATCGAGTTCATCTATTTCTCCTTCATAAACTCTTATACTTTTTGAATTACCATAAAATACATTTAAATCTCTAGCTATTCCTAATACAGACAAACAGTCACCTCTATTAGGAGTAAGTTCAAAATCAAAAATTTCACCATTGATTTCATGCTCATGCCCTAATTGAAATAACCTTTCGGAAAGCTCTTCCTTAGAGGGCTTTTTAGATAAAAATTTTAAGATATCTTGATAAATGATATTCATTTAAATTGCTCTAAAAAATCTAAATTTGATTTATAAAATTCTCTAATATCATTCACCCCATATTTCAGCATTGCTATTCTTTCAACACCCAGTCCAAAAGCCAAACCGCTAAATTTTTCAGAATCTATCCTACAATTTCTTAAGACAACTGGATTTACAACCCCGCAACCTAAAATCTCAAGCCATTTCCCATTTTCTGATAGTATATCCACCTCTGCAGATGGCTCAGTAAAAGGAAAATAAGAGGGCCTAAATCTTATTTGAATATTCTGTCCAAATATATTGAAGAGTATTTGATGAATAAGATCTTTTAAATTTGAGAATGTTACATTCTCATCTACTAAAATTCCTTCAATTTGATGAAACATGGGTAAATGGGTAGCATCATCATCTTTTCTATATACCTTGCCAGCTGAAATAAGTGCCATAGGTGGTTTTATCTTTAACATGCTTCTTATTTGAACAGGTGACGTATGAGTTCTTAAAACATTTTTTTTATTTTCAACATAAAAAGTATCATGCATTTGTCTTGCAGGATGAGATTTCTTTATATTGAGCATATCGAAATTAAATTCTTCTGTTTCTATTTCTGGACCGCTAACTTCTGAAAAGCCAATTTCTTTTAAAAGATCGAGCAAAAAATCTTTTGTTTGGTTAATAGGGTGAGAGGAACCTTGATCTTTTTTGATTTCAGGAAGTTTAATTTTGTCCAAAGTAGACATTAAAAAATTTAATTTACAGCAGTTTTTAAAATCTTTTCAAAAGCAGAGTGATCATTTGCTGCGAGTTCGGATAAAATCTTTCTATTCAATAAAATATTATTTTTGTTGAGGCCATTAATTAATCTTGAATATGGTACTCCATGAATCCTGGAAGCTGCGCTTATTCTAGATATCCATAGTGATCTAAAGTTTCTTTTTTTGTTTTTTCTATCTCTAAAAGCGTACTGTAAAGCCTTGATGTGTGACTGCTTAGCAGTTTTATATAGTCTGCTTCTAGCTCCATAGTGTCCTTTTGTGGAGGCTAAGATTTTTTTGTGTCTTGACTTTGCAGTAACAGATTTGGTAACTCTTGGCATATTATTTATTAATTAAATTACTAGCCATTTTAAGCACAGTGCCAGATAATTTATTTAATCCTCTATTGTGTCTTTTTCTTTTAGTGGATTGCTTAGATAAAATATGGTTTCTGTTTGCACCTCTACTTTTAACAGATGATGCAGTTTTCTTGAAGCGTTTAGCTGCTCCTGAGTGAGTTTTAAGCTTGTATCCCATTTTATTATCTAAATTATTTATTTACTTCTTCTTCACAGGTGAGAGAATCATGAGTAACTGTCTACCTTCTAAAGAAGGCTCTTGATCAACTTGAGCTATATCTACTAGTTCATTCTGAAGTCTATTAAGCAATTCAAGTCCAAGATCGCTATTTAATATCTCTCTACCTCTAAATCGGACGCTTATTTTAGTCTTATCTCCATCAAGAATAAAGCTTTTTATCTTTTTTAATTTAATATTGTAGTCTCCGACATCTGTTGATGGTCTGAATTTTATTTCTTTTAGAGACTTTCTTTTAGTTTTTGACTTTGATGATGAGATACTCTTTTTCTTTGCAAATATATGTTTTCCATAATCCATTAGCTTGCAAACAACAGGATCTGATCCGCGTGGAGAAACTTGAACCAAATCAAGGGAAGAACTAATTGCCAACTCTAATGCATCAGAAAAAGAAACAACTCCCTTTTTATTCCCATCAGAATCAATCAACATAACTTTATCTGCATTAATTCTTTCATTAATTGGAGTATTGTTTTTTTTGGAGGAAGCTATAGGAACACCTTTGAAGAAAAGTTGAAAAGAATACTAAGCATCAGTTATTAGATAAGATCTTATTATGAGATGGTATTGTTATTCTTGTTATCATTATTTTGAGTGATTTTATACTAATTAAATCATTGCGCAAAGGAATCCTTTTACGGCTGGAGTAAAAAACTATCCCAATTTTTATTATTTTTTATAAATGCTTCTCTTTTATTTAACCTAGAATTATGACCTTCCCAGAATTCAAAATAATAGGGTATAAAGGAAAATCCTCCCCAAAAATCAGGACACTTTTCTAAATCATCAGATTGAAGCGATTTCTGGAAATTCTCTATAACTCTCTCATAAGAGTCAATAACTTCTGACTGGTTCGAAGAAATAGCTAAAGCATTCTTTTTAATAGATCTATCTGAGAAATAATCATTATTAAAGCTTTTTGAGGTCTTACTTATTTTTGCTTTTATTCTAATTTGGGTATTTATCTTATTCCAGAAAAAGACTACTGAAACCTGATTATGTTTTTCAAATTCTCTCGATTTAGGTGAGTTATAGTTTGTAAAGAAGATAAATTGTTCATCATCTATGATCTTTAAATTAACGAAACGGCTATTTACTTCATCGCTCAAAGGGCTATAGGAAGAAACAGAAATTGCCTCTATTGATTCTTGTCCTTTTTTTAGGGCAAGATTATATTTTTCTCTAAATACTTGAAATGGTTTGGACGAATTATTATTTATAAAATGAATCATTGTTTTAAATTTAATCCAAGAGCATTAAAAATTTGCTTATATGCATTTGAAGATGAGAATTTTTCATCAGCAAGTTTTCTGCAATTAGTTGAGGAGGATACTCTAAAAGTATCATCATTTGCCATTTTTATTATGTCATCAATTAAATTCTCATCCTTAAAACCAACATATGATTTACCTATGTGATTTTGTTCGATAATCTTGTGTAGGTCATTACCCTCATTAATACAAGCTAAAACTGGTAACCCATTTTTGATGTATGCAATGAATTTTCCGGGGATATTCTGAGTTTGATGCCTTGCATCTAAACTAACGATACCAAAATCACATTGATCAAATAAACTAGGTAATTGATTATGAGGTATCTCCTCATAAATAAGGGTATTTTGGATATCCTTTTTCTTAATTTCCTTTGAGAGATAGTCCGCATCTTCTCCGCTTCCAACAAAAATAAAGCCAATGTTTGTATGATTTTTATCAATAAACTCTATAATTGGTAAAATGCCTCTGATGTTCTGAGCAATTCCCATATTTCCTGTATAAACAAAAATCTTTCTACCTGCCAGTGATGTTTTATTTAAAATTATTGAGCAGCTTTCGTGTTTAGTTTCTGATATCCAATTATATAAGACTTCTAGCCTTTGATTGGTCGGCCTTCTTTTTTTCATAAAATAACCTTCATTGCCAGGAGATTGATATCCAATTGTATCAGCTACCAAATATTGAAAATTTTCTACTAATTTAAAGAAAAGATATGACGGACCACGACTCATTAAACCCAAATCAACCGCCCATTCTGGAAAAATATCTCTTAAGATTAAATAACTATTGCACCTGCTATTTCTTTTTAATGCATAAACTAATGGGCCGTAAAAAATTGAAGGGGAATACCATATAACTCCATCCAACTTTTCATCCAGAATATTACTTTTTTTTAACTTTCTTATCATCGAAAAAGGCATCAAGAATTCTAGTATTGCTCTTTTAAAGTAATTTATATTTTTTGTATCACTATTTTTGACCCTGATAATCTTAATATTATCTTCGTATGAAATATTTACAGGCTCTTCAATACAAGAATCTGGGGTAATAACAATTGGAGTTTGTCCTCTTTTTGAAAACTCACAAGCTAAGTCATGGATCATAGATGCAGCTGATGTTTTGATAGGCGGATAGCTGTCTCCAATTATGGCTATTTTCATTAACTAATTGTCATTATGAGTATTTATGCCAAACCTTTCTATTAATGAAATCTGTGTAGCTTATGATAATTCTTAATACCTTATGAGACACTGAGTCTGAGGAATAGTCATCCACCATCTTGATTAACCTATCTTTTCCTCTAGGCTGTTTTTCAAGAACCTTTAAAGCTTGATCTATCAATGAGAAGTCTAAACCTGTCATCATTACAGAGCCTTCCTCAAACCCCTCGGGTCTCTCATTGACATCTCTTATGTTTAGAGCAGGAAAATTTAAGATTGATGACTCTTCAGTAATTGTTCCACTATCTGAGAGAACACACTTTGATTCTATCTGAAGCTTTATGTAATCAAAGAATCCAAATGGCTTATGAAGCTTTATAGTTGGGTTTAAGGATAATTTAAAGCTTTCTAATCTTTTCCTAGTTCTTGGATGTGTTGAAAAAATTATTGGCAATTTATAAGCATCTGCTAAATTGTTTAGAACTTTTATTAAACTTCTTAGATTATCATCTGAATCTACGTTTTCCTCCCTGTGTGAGCTAACTAGGAAATAAGAATTATGCTCTAAATCTAAATCTAAAAGAATCTTTGAAGAGTTTATTCCATCAGCATAATAGTCCAATACTTCTTTCATCGGGCTTCCAGTTTTAATAATCTGATCTTTGGGCAAACCTTCAGAAATCAAATATTCTCTGGCAATAGAACTATAAGTGAGATTTATATCTGAAATATGATCAACTATTTTTCTATTAATTTCTTCAGGAACCCTTAGATCAAAACATCTATTACCGGCTTCCATATGAAAAATAGGTATCTTCCTTCTTTTAGCAGGAATGGCAGATAAACTGCTGTTTGTATCTCCAAGTATTAATACTGCATCAGGTTTCTTTTCTGCAAAGACCTTATCAATTGCAATTATAACTTGCCCTATTGTTTCGGAAGCAGTTTCTCCAGCAGCTTCTAAAAAAATATCTGGTTTTCTTATACCTAATTCATCAAAAAAAACCTCATTAAGTTCATAATCAAAGTTTTGACCAGTATGAACTAATGTATGATTAGAAAACTTATCTAAATTTGAGATTACCCTTGATAAACGAATTACCTCTGGTCGAGTGCCAACAATGGTCATCACTTCAATCATTTAAGTGCCCCTTTAATGAAATCAAGCTTTAATAAAAGTTTCTTCACACCTTCAACGTCTAATCTCTCAGTATTGTGTGAAGTATAGTCTTCCGCATCTGATTTGGTTTGCTCTCCTTCCACAAAGTATTTACTGTAATTGAGATCTCTACTGTCCATTGGAACCCGATAATATTTATCAGATTCATCTGATTTTGCCATCTCTTCCCTAGATAAAAGTGATTCATATAACTTTTCACCATGCCTTGTTCCAATAATCTTAATGCTGGAGTCAGATTTGTATAAATCTATAAGTGCTTTGGCAAGATCAAGAATCGAAGAGGCAGGAGCTTTTTGAACAAAAATATCCCCTTGTTCAGCATTTTCAAATGCATGAAGAACTAAATCAACTGAGTCTTCAAGAGACATAAGAAAGCGAGTCATATTAGGATCAGTTATTGTAAGCTCTTTATTATTTTTAATTTGATCAACAAATAAAGGAATTACTGATCCCCTTGAAGCCATTACATTACCGTATCGAGTAGCACATAAGACAGTTTCGTTACCTTTTCTCATCCTAGCTTTTGAAACCATCACTCTCTCCATCATTGCTTTTGACATCCCCATCGCATTAATTGGATATACTGCCTTATCGGTACTCAAAATTAAAAGGCGTTTTACATTCCTTTCTATGGCTGCCTGCATAACATTTTCAGCACCTAATATATTTGTTCGCACTGCTTCCATTGGATAAAACTCACAAGATGGAACTTGTTTGAGCGCAGCTGCATGGAAGACATAATCTACACCATTTAATGCTTGATAAATACTGTCATAATCACGCACATCTCCAATGTAGAATTTTATCTTGTCGTTGTTGAGTGAAATGCGGAGATCTTCTTGCTTCTTTTCATCTCTACTAAAAATTCTAATCTCAGAAATATCTGAATTAAGAAACCTTTTAAGAACAGCATTACCAAAAGATCCTGTTCCGCCCGTTATCAACAAAACTTTATTTTTAAACACTTATCTTGCTCATTAAAAACTATTTATATTCATGCATTAACTTTACTAAAGCTGGCCATTTTTTTGGAGAATATCCAGTAGCTTCCCTAAACCTATTCGAATTCAATGATCTATCAATTTTAAAAGTATCATCAATCTGAATATCAATTATCTTACCATATATGATAGATACTAATTTTAACAACTCATACTTGCTGATAGGGTCTGCAGACAAATGATATAGACCATTTAAACCAGTATTTGGAATAACAAACTTGTCAATAACTCTTGCAACTTCAATGGTTGGTAATCCAGAAAAGATAGCTTTACTATAGCCTTTGATTTGATTCTCCTGAGATAGAAACCAATTTATAAGGCTTCTTGAAGAATTAAGCTCATGTCCTATTATTGAAGTTCTGATGGTTAATGATGAATTGTCGTCAATTTCTCCAAAGCGCTTACTTATCCCATAGATATCTTCTGCATCTGGTAAATCCGATTCCTTATACATTCCCTTATCGCCTGAAAAAACACAATCAGTGCTCATATGTATTAACCTTATTGAATATTTTGAACATAGTTTGGAAAGTTTATGTGGGAAAATGGAGTTAATTGGTAGAATAATCATCGGATCCTTGGACTCTTCAAGCTGTTTCACCATACCAATGCAATTAATAACAATATCAGGCACATCTTTAGTAATAAAATCTTCAATTTTTGATATATTTTCGGCATCAAATCCAGAGACTACCATCTCTTGTAAATCTTTTGGGAATAGTTTTATAGATTTATCTGAACGAACTAACCCTTTAACGATGTGATTAGTTTCTAGGAAGAAATACTTCAAAATAGCATTCCCAAGCATTCCTGACGCTCCTAAAACCAAAACTTTTTTTACAATCTTATTATTCATCAGGGGTATCTTATTCAATTAGAAATATGTTTTTTAATGCTTCTTTGGGCTTGATTGATTGTTCCTTTATGTCTTTAATTTTTAAAAAGCGAGTTACTGCTCTGCAAATTGAAAGATATGAATTAGGATCAAATGTTAGAGTTGGATTGCATACATCGTAAACATAGTCTAATTCACTTGCAATAATTGGAAGATTTAACGAGCTTGCCTCAAGAAGAGGCAGTCCAAGAGATTCGAAAAAAGATGGGTATATGAGTGCCTTACTATTAGCATAAATCATTCCCATATCTTCATGATCTATTTCTCCAAGATTTTGAATATTAATACCATTTTCTTTCATGTCATTAATTTTATTTTCAATTTGATCATTTTTTATAATTGTTAACGATAAATTTGCAGAAATGCCAAGGCTTGATAGATGCTGCCATGCTTTTAACAAATTTTCATGATTTTTGTGTGGCTGTCCGTCCGCAACATATAAAAAATCAATTTCTTTAAAATCATCCAAAAGAGAATCTTTCTTATTGATTTTAAAAGTCTTAAAAATTGGCATTATTTCAATTTTTGGGATTTTTTTCGAGCTATCTTTTTCATACCATCTTTCAAGTTTCTTTTTCATCGTAATTGTTTGGACTATATATTTATCAACTCTCTTCCTAAAATAGTATGCAATAATTCTCTCAGCCTGTATTCTTAAAATCTGTAAAAAAGTCCAGCCTCTAAATGAAAGTGGTTGAATAATATGGATATTTTGTAAATAAACTATAATTGATCCTTTGCAGCTAAATATTGGTGGGAGGTTATTAAGGCATAAAACATTATCTTCTTTTTCGCAATATTTTGATAATTTTCTATAGGCAATAATGCGACCTAAAACTGAACTTTTTGTCCAGACGATAGATTTAAAATTAATAAGTTTATCTCGATCCAGTTTTTCCTTTGAGCGCTCATCAAGAAATAACAATACGTTTTGTTTATTTTTAATACTCTCTATGATTTCTGTTAAAACAACCAAGCCGCCTCCACCATGAATCCCAGAAGCAAAAATAATAAACTTTTTCATAATCTTCTTTTCATTAGCTATCTTTCAAATGTAAACATTTATTAAGCTATCTTCTTACTAAATAATTTAGTTCTGAAAAAATAGATTCAATAATTATTTTCATTTCAAAATACTTGATTTTTTTTAAATAGGTCAATTTCCCTTTCCTAAATATAGATTTTAATATAAATCTTAAGCAAATCTTTTTTTCAGCAAAACTACCATCTTTTGAAAGATTGTTAAGTATCTCTTCACAATCCTTAAAATAATTATTAAAAAAGTTTTTAGATATTTTTTTAGTTTCTTTCAACATAGGTGAATTATTTCTTGAAGCAGAATCTTTTAAAACTCTAAAATAAACGAGGGACTCATCGATGTTACCAAAAATAGCTCCTTTCCCAAAAGCTCTTACCCATAAATCATAATCTTCAGCAGCTTTATACTTTGATTGCCCATATCTTAAATCATTTTCCTGAAGAAAAGATCTGCGCATTAAAACTGTAGGATGCATGAATGGCACTTCTATTGATGAACATAAAGTGCACGCTTTATGGGTTACAGGCATTGATTTAAGACCATTTACTCTCCCTAGATTGTCAATAAATGTAATATGAGAGCCACAAAAATCTAAGTTATTTTTATTTAAATAATTTACTTGTTTTTCTATTCTATTGAGATGAGATATATCATCAGCATCCATTCTTGCAATAAGTTTGCCTTTGGTATTGTCTATTCCTAAATTAAGTGCATGGGAAAGCCCATTCCCTGCTCCATAAATAATTTTCATTCGTTCATCTCGATTACAAAAACTTTTTAGGATCTCTATTGAAGAATCGTCAGATTCATCATATACAGCTATTATTTCAATATTTGTATATGTTTGATTGATAACACTCTCAAGAGATTCAGATAAAAATCTTTCAGAGTTAAAAACAGGTATAACAAATGAAACTAAGTCTGATTTAGATTCATTCATAATTACGCAAATTGTATATTTATTCTATTGAAGGTTTAATCGATTCGTTGCATATAAGCTTCATTACCAAATGGCCAAAAGAAAGATGAATATCTTCACATATCTGCATATCCCATGATGGGACATGAAAAACCTCATCACAAAGAGGCATTGCCTTACCCCCATCGTAACCTAATACACCCAAAACCTGAGCACCCATCTGATGCGCTTTATTTATTGCAGAAATAATATTTCTAGAATTTCCGCTACCCGATACAACAATGAGCAAGTCATCTTTATCCATTAATGAATCAAGTTGTCCTGAAAAAATTGAATCATAATCGATATCGTTGCCAAATGCGGTTACCAATCCTACATTGTCTACAAGCGAGATCCCCCTTAATTTATTTCCTGTGGCAATAAAGTACATTTTATTCCAATCTGTTATGAAGTGACTCGCGGTATAAGCGCTTCCGCCATTGCCGCAAGTAATAATTTTCTTGTTTTGCTTGATTTTATTTACAACAAGTTCTGAAGCAGCATTATATGAATCAAAATTAATCTTTTTGAAAACTTTATTGTGTTCATCTATATAGTTTTTTGCTGAAAAAACTTTTTCTTTCATAATAATTACCTTAGTCCGCTCATATATTATAGCCTTTGATATTTATAATATTAAGTTTAATGTGAAATGGGGTCTATTTAAGTAATTTTGATAATTCTAGAACCCTCTTCTTCAATATTTAAATCAACCTCTCTGAGTTGAGATAAAGATTTTCTAATTTTATTTCTTATAGTTTTTGTAGGAGCATGGAAAATCATAAACCCTCCTCCTCCAGCACCTAATAATTTTCCACCCGTCGAACCCTTTGACCTAGCTGTCTCGTAAATATCATCAATACGTTGATTAGCTATTCCTTCTGTTAACTGTTTCTTTAGAACCCAGTTTGAGTGGAGAATATCCCCGAAATTTGATGTGTCATTACTTTCAAATTCTTGTTTTAGATCACCAACCAAAGAAACCATTTTTTTCATAACTTCAGTATTGTTATTCAACCTGAATTGATTGCTTTGTTCGGCTAATATTTTATTGGCGCTCCTTTCACCTCCTATATAAAAACATATTGTTTCTTTGTTTAAATTTTGTTTGAGGCTCCTATTTACATTAACATCTTCAACTGAAACTGAGCCATCAGAATTAAACTCATATACTCTTAAATCTCCGTATGCAGACGCATATTGATCTTGCTTTCCAATTGGACTCTTGCATAAGTCTATTTCTAAATGGCAAGCTTTCTGAGCAAGAGATTGCTTGCTTAAAAGCTCTCCTTGATATGCTGACATTGCATTTAACAGGCCCACACTAAATGAGCTTGATGAACCTAATCCAGTTCCTGATGAAGGTATATCTGCAATTGAAACTATCTCAATATTTTCCTTAATATTTACAATATTAAAAGCATTTTTAACTAGCGGATGTTCTAGCTCCGAGAAGTGAGAAACATTTTCAGTTTTTGAATAACTTAATCTTATACCTTTTTCAAATCTTTCTTTAATAACTACATATACATATGCATTAATTGCGGCTGATATTACTGCACCGCCATGTTCCATATAGAATGCAGGAATATCACTTCCTCCACCTACATAGCTCATTCTTAGAGGTGATTTACTAATTATCATCAATTATTCCTTAAATTCATTTTTCTTGATCTAGTATAAACTTTACTGCCTCAAGTATGTCCTTCTTTTTGTAGTCTTCTTTATCAGAATATTTCATATCGCTACCTGACTTTCCGGTTTCCAATAAAATTGATTTTATTCCAGCATTTTTAGCCGTCTTAACGTCGACCGTAGTATCACCAATAAACCAAGATCTTTTAAAATCAATATTAAAGTCATTCTTCGCAGTTAAAAGCATCCCTATTTTAGGTTTTCTACAGCCACAATCTATCTTTAGATCTTTTATTTCTCCATTGAAGCCTGAATCAGGGTGGTGTGGACAAAAATATATTCTGTCTAAGAAGGCATTACTCTTCCCTAAAATAGTTTCTAAATAATTATGAATCATATCTAGCTTTTCAAAGGAGCATTCACCTCTTGCAACTACAGGTTGGTTTGTTATCACTATGCACCTATAACTAGATTGATTAATCAGTCTGATTGCCTCAGCTGATGAGTCTAGTAAAATTAGCTCATCTATATCCTTGATATGATCAATGTCTTCATTGATTGTTCCATCCCTATCAAGAAATATAGCCTTTTGAGGCGTGTTAAGGTTTGAGGATTCAATTTTTCCACTTTTAAAGTCTTTTATTGCTAGATCTAGTCTTTCTGGCGTTCCGCAATCTTTTATGTATTCTGGACTGTTGTATGCGCCTATTTTTATTTTAGATTTAATTAATTCAGGAAAAATATCTTTGCCGAAGTCAGCAAAAGATATATTTGATCTTAATTGTGAAGCAAGAGAATCCTTATTGATAATGTAAAGTGCTGCATTAACTAAATTTTTAGTAATTAAATCAGGCTTATGTGGATATGAGTGAATTTTTTTAACAACGCTTTGCTTATCAATTTCAACAATATCTGAATCATATGGATGATTATTTGGATGAACAAATAGAGTTAAGTCAAAAGAATTTTTTTTATGAAAATCACTAAACCTTTTTAGATCAACATCAAAAATAGTATCTCCATAAATGACAAGGAATTCATTCGCTAGATTATCAAATTGGGCAAGAACAGCCCCTGCTGTGCCTAATGGTTTTTCGTCATCAACACATTTAATATCCATTCCCCAATCTTTGCTATTGATAAAATCAATAATCTTTTCAGATTTATGATTGACTAAAACTAAAACATCCTCGAACCCATATTTCTTCAAGATCTTCAATTGATATGAGATTAATGGTTTTCCATCAAAATCAACAAGAGGCTTTGGGAGTCCTTTCAATCGAGACGAAAGTCTCGAGCCTTTTCCTCCAGCTAAAATGATGGCTTGTTTCAAAAAAATCATATCGAAAGCAAAGATTATATTCCTAAATTAAAATCCCTCTTGGGTAGCTATTTCATTTATAGCCTTAGTAATTGCATCTTTTGAAGAACATTCCTTACTCCATCCTAGAGCCTTCAATTTATCTACGGAATATGAAAACTTTGGCACATCTCCTGGCCAACCTTTATTAGAATCCTGATATTTAATTTTTGCTTTAGGTGAAATTCGTTCAACGGTTTTCTCAGCTATCTCTCTCACGCTGATTCCTTCATCATTTGGGCCTATATTAAAATAACTCAATCCAGAAGATGATTTATCATTTATAAAAAACATTGCGTCAATTAGCTCATTTACATGAAGATAAAGTTTTTGTTGAGACCCATTTCCGAGAACTTGCAAACATGATGGATCTTCTTTAAGCCCTCTAACAAAATCTAAAATCACTCCATGAGTTGCAGGGGTGCCAACAACATTAGGGAATCTATAAATTATTGCTGATTCTAAATATGATTCAACAGCTGAACTTATTATTGCTTCTGAGGCAAGTTTCATTGCGCCGTAGTTAGAAATTGGAAATAAGGGACCTATATCCTCATATAATTTCTTATCAATATCTCCATAAATTGCTGAGGTAGAAGAAAAATATAACCTTTTTATATTAAACTCTTTTATAACTTTAAGAACTGAAACAGTGGTCATAAAGGTATCATTTAAATCAACCTCTATATTAGAAATACCTTCTGGGATATCAGAATTTGCAGCTAAGTGCCAGATTTCTTCGATTGGATTATAGTCTCTTAAAAGCTTAATAATGGTCTCTGTATTATTTATATCTTCATCGATTAGAGTTACGGAACTTGTATCAATATAATCCGATCTGCCAAGAGATAGCTTATCAATTACTACTATTTCACTATCTCTTTGATTAAGTTTTTTAACTAAAGAGCTTCCTATGAAACCTGCACCACCAATAACTACGATTGACATATAATTCCCAAAATTTGAACAGTTAAAAACTATTTTATCAGTTTAGTGATAATCGTTGCTACTTTTGATGGAGCTCAAAGATAAATTAAAACTTACAAATCTTTAACAAGGATTCATTTAAATCTTTAGATTTACAATCTAATATCTTATCTGTCTTATTTGTACTTAATGATAGATTTTTGAATAGGTATATATTATTTTTATTTTCAGATTTAGAAATATTTTTAATATTACCTTTATTGATCTCGTAATATATTTTAGCAAATTCATATCTAGAAATTGGCATACCTGCAACATGAAATATCTTTTCTTTGTAATCATTGTTTATCATTTTTTCTATTGCATTAACAAGATGATTTATTGATGTTGGTGAAAAGATACAATCGCAATAAGCATCAAATTTTGAGTCAGTTGCTATCATTTTGTCTAAGAATCTAATGAAGCTTGAATTTTTTGAAAAGATTGATGCTGTTCTAATAACCTTAAAATTATCAGGGCATACTTGAAAACCAATTTCTTCGCCCAGAAGTTTAGATTTTCCATAAACAGTAGATGGGTTTGGTATGTCGCTTTCCTCATACATGCCCTTATTTCCACCAAAAACATAATCAGTTGAAATGTATATTATTTTTGATTTTTTAAAATTTCTACATAAATTTTCAATTAACTTTGTATTTGTTAAATAAGCAAGTTCAGGATCTTCTTCACATCTTTTTAAATCTTTTAAACCTGCTGCATGAAGAATTATTGAAGGATCTATATTTTCTTGCAATATCTTTATATCCTCTTCATTTGCAAGATCTGCAAAAAACATTTTTGAATTTTTTTCTCCTCTGCTGCAGCCAAAAACATCATACTTTTCTTTAAGCATGTCTGTAAGCTCTTTACCAAGGAAACCTGAAGCTCCTGTAATCAAGATTTTTCTATTTTGGTTTAATTTATTCATTATCAATATTTTTATGAATTATCTTTAAAATTATATTGAATTAAGTCTGTTTAAGGTTACATCGGAAGTCATATCTTTTACTGTATCCACCTCCACCCAGTCACCATTTATAAAAACAGGAGTTACTGGATTTCCTAAATCAATTGCGGTTTGAAGTAAGTCAGTCATGTAAGCCTCATCTAATGATTTATTGAGCAAGCCTTCGTTTTCTTTTATCGAATAAAAGGTTGACTTGATTTGTGATATTCCTTTCGATTTGAATTTCATTAGTCCAATATATTGTCCCTCGACTTCATCTAAACTGCTTGGCTTTTGCCCAATTTCAATAATATTCCCATCTTTGCCAATCTTTAATGTTTCTGCATCATCAAGAGGGTCTTCATTGCGTTTCCTCCAATAACTTTCCCAATCTTTATCAATTACTACTGAAATATCTGCATCAGAATAAATAAGTTTTTCAAGAATTCCTCTTGAATAGACTATATCCCCATAACTAATGATTAAATCTCCTTTAAGCTCTTCTTCAGCACAAAAAAGAGTAGAAACCATATTTGTATCTTGGTACCGAGGATTCTCAATTACTTTATTAGCTTTTCCTTTAAGCATTTCAATTTTGTATCCGCCTATAATAATTACATCCGATATCTCTTTGTGATCTAATATATGCAATTGTCTTTCTAATAAGCTCTTTCCGCCTATTTCGACCATACACTTAGGACGCTCTAGGGTGAATGGACGCAGTCTTTTTCCTTCGCCAGCAGCTAAAATGATTGCTTTCAATTTATTTATTTTTAAGCCCCATTACTTTTTTAAGTCTTTCTTTGTTAAGTTCTGAAAACTCTTCATCCCTCTCAGGGTGCCACATCCAACCCTCCCAGGATAAATCTTTATGAAGAATAGCCTCTATATTACCATCTTCAGAGTGTGCAATAATCTTAAATGATTCTGGGCAGCTAGATAATGAGAAATCATGATATGAATTTACTTTGCTTGGAAATTCAAAGTTTTCCTTAAAGACTAAGTTATGAAAAGTATTTGTATGCCCATCAACTTTTTTCAGCGAACTATTATCATATACTCCCATCATTTGCATTCCGCGACAAATGCCTAGAACCGGAATATTGTTTTTTTCAGCCCAACTTAATAGAAAACTTTCTGTTAAATCTCTTTTGGGCATATCCCCTATATTGTTCCCTCCTGATAGAACTATTCCGCTTATATTGCAATCTTCTATCCAATTTTTTAGTGTTTTCTGCTTATCTAATGATTTATTAATGTTTATGAGGCTATTTGGCACTAGGATTGGTTTAAACCCAGACTCAATAATCCAATCCACCATGCGTTGATCAATTGAATCACGAAACTCGTCATATTCATCAATTTTGTCGATACGTTGAGAAATAGCTATGTTCAATTATTCACCTAAAATAGAAATATGTTTTAAAACAGGATGAATTATATAAAAAGTCTCTCCGCCTTTATTTTCTTCCAATTCAAATTCAAATTTGCCATTTGAGATATATCTTTTTAATGTTTCAATTAATACATTTGAGCGGGCAGCTGAGTCATGAATATGATCAACTAGAGTTCTATCTGTTGGTGGCGGAAATTTTTTTCTCATTATTACAGGGCCGCAGTCTATATCTTTGGTTAAGAAAATAGAAGAGGCTCCAATAGCATTATCATTAATCAGACTATAATAGTTTGTTGTGCTTCCTTTATAATTGGGTAAATACCCGCCATGAACATGTAAAAAATTTTTTCCTGTATCTAAAATTCCATCTCGTAAAAGGACTCCGCCGAATCCAGAGTATATAAAAAATGATTCTTTTCTTTTCTTAACAAGTGATATGACTTCATTACTGTTTATGTCATTGTTCTCAGCTACATGAAACATAATTTTTTCTTTTCTTAATAAGTCTAATAATTCATTTTTTGTGTCAATATTGTTTTGTCCAGGCTTTAATGAGTCACTTTCATTAAGAAATAAAATAACGAAATTTGGTAAAAGATCGTTATCTAAGAGCTTATTTAAATAAAAAAGTGTCCTGCTGGTATCAGCAGCAATCATTGCTATATCTTTTAAGTACAAATCAAACTCCTATTTCTTTACCATAGAGTTTTTCTACATTTTTAATTTCATTTTCTAAAATTAGTATAAAAGTTTTTTTTGGTATTTCATTCTTCTGATTTTCATCAAGAGAGCATATAAGATCATTTATTTTTAACAAAGTATTAAAGTATTTAATATTTTTAGAATTTTCATAAACTATTGTAAGCAAGAAAGAAAAAAAACAGTAAAGTTCAATAATCGTGCTTTTACCCTCTCCTTTAATTCTTTGAAATGGGTAATAAAATTCAAATATTTTTTTTGAGACTTCAAATTTCTGCACTATAAAATCTATCCACTTCTTACTTTGATCAAGTTCTTCTTTGAAAAGATTAGAAGATATTAGAGATAAAATAATATCCTTAGTTTTTACTCTTTCTAGATCTTCTCTGAGATTAAATGATTTTATAGGTGAATCGTTAAGATATTTATTT
>MDTD01020654.1_pt1 | contig 24097 bp, 23 predicted proteins | sample 811221 | NCBI WGS metagenome assembly MDTD01 (sample SAMN05326646, study PRJNA326480) | marine metagenome | isolation source: seawater | place: Pacific Ocean: South West | collected 2011 | reverse complement strand
CTTCGCACTGGTGCCGCCGATGTTGTGCCTTGGCACTGCGCCCGATCAGTGCTTCTTCTTCCTTGTCCGCCCAACAGGCCCTGAAACGATCGATGTCGAGATTGGATACATCTTCCACCCGTCCGCCTTAGAGGACCCGTTGTTCGAGGCCAAGCTGGCACTCAGCGATGCCGGGGTCCAGGTATTCGTCGAGCAGGATCAGGACGCAACAACAAAGGTGCAGCGGGGGCTCCGATCACGGTTTGCTCCGCGAGGCGCCCGGTATTCGTGGCAAGAGGAAAGTCATGTGCAGTTCAACCGGTGGTTGGCGCGCCGTTATCGCGACGCCTGGCCGGGAGGAGAGTCCGGGGATCCGCGCTTGCGGGTCGTGGGGGAGTGAAAGCGAGGAGGATTCGACAGTGAGAATGCTCATCCGACCAGATCAGAAAGTGATCAGGTTTCGGTCAGGCAACCATCACTACCCGGTAATGAAAGAGCAACTCGTCGGCAAGGCTCAGAACCTAGTTTGAGACGCCGATGGTGCAACCATCAATCCAGAAAAACGGAGGGGATTGTGTCCAAATTCAAGTGGATGATGACGGTTTTGTTGGCGTTGTCAATGATCGCTGCAGCCTGCGGCGACGACGACACCGACGAAGCGGCGAGCGATAGCGCGTCCACCGTCGAAGAAGAAAATGAAGATTCGGCTGCGGAAGAGCCAGCTGAGCAAGAAGAAGCTGTCGAAGAAGAACCGGTGGTGGAAGTCGAAACCGACGAGCTCGTAGTGGCCTTTGACGCAAACGGCGACGGCACCATCACGATCGGGGTAGCTGCCGCAGGACCCCGTGACGACAATGGCTACTACCAGTCGCTGGTAAATTTCGCGGAAGACTTCTCGGCCGACAACGGCTTCGCGCCGCCGATCGTGAGCGACAACATCGGCCCGGCCGAAGCTGCGCAGGCGATGTCTGACCTTGCTCAGCAGGGCGTCGACATTCTCATGGTCGGTGCGAGCGAAATTGCGGAACCGCTTCCGGAACTTACGGAACAGTTCCCAGACATCTTCTGGTACTGCAACTGTGGTGCCGGCTTCCAGGAGCTTCCCGGTCTCGCTCAAGCGACCGACTGGGGCGCTGCGATTCACTACACAGCCGGTGTAGCCATGGGCGGCGTGTTGCAGGAGCAGGGCAGCTCGAGTGCGGTGTTCTTGGGTTGTTGCGAAATCAACTTCGAGGTTGAGGCCTACAACGCAACTGTGTTCGGTCTGCAGTCAGTCGACCCGAGTTTCACCATGGAATATGTCGGAACTGGCGATTTCCCGTACGACTTCGACAACTCGGCAAACGCAACTGCAGCGCTTACGAACGCGAAGGCGAACGGTGCCACGCTCGCCTACGCGTATCTGGGTGGCGCGCTCGATCCTGTCGGTCAGCTCGCAACCGATGAAGGGATCGCTGTCTTCTCGGCCGGACCAGCGGACGTCTGTGAACGTGAGATCCCTTGGACCGGCGGGGTCGTGTTTGACGGCGGCTCCTACGCAGCGCAGGCGCTCCGATTGATCATCGACGGCGAATTGGCTGAAGGGTCGACGTATAACTTCCCAACTGAGCCTGGCCTGAATGGTGGCGTCTTGTGTGACGGCTCAGCCGACGCTCTTGCACTCGTTGACGGAGCCTTTGGTCTCCTCGCCGCCTATGACGGTGAGTTGATGGATGCGCTCGGCGGAATCTCTGCAGAGGCATACGCAGGAGGGTGATTTCCTCCTCTCCCAGCGGCTTGGGGGCGGGTGCCGGAACCGGCCCCGCCCCCGCCGTTGAGCTCTCGGGTATCACGAAAAGGTTTGGTGGCGTCACGGCGTGTGATGGCGTCGACCTGTCCCTTCATCGCGGCAAGATTCATGGAATCCTCGGCGAGAATGGAGCCGGTAAATCGACCCTGATGAAGATGCTCATTGGCCTGGTGCTTCCCGACGCCGGGGAGATCCGCATCGATGGCCGACCCTGTCAGATTCACGACCCCTTGACTGCGGCTTCGCTCGGCTTTGGCATGGTGCATCAACACTTCAGCTTGGTTGACGCACTGACCGTCTGGGAAAACGTCGCCCTCGGCGATGCAGGCCGCCTCGACCCCGTTGGGATTCGGAAACGAATCGGCGAAATCGGCGATCACTACGGCTTGGAGATTGATCCTTACGCCAATGTCGGATCCCTCACCGCAGGTCTGCGGCAACGCGTTGAGATCATCAAGTGTCTTCGGCGGGATCCCAACATCGTGATCTTCGATGAACCCACCGCAGTACTTACCCCAGAGGAGTCCGCCCAACTCTTCGAATCGTTACGTTCGGTGGTCGCAGCCGAAGGACGGGTTGTTGTACTGGTCAGTCACAAACTCAACGAGGTGCTAAGCGCTACCGACGACATCATCATCATGCGAAACGGAGCGGTGGTTGATCGACTTGTTACCAGCGAGGCTGATGCGCCGACCCTTGCACGAGGGATGGTCGGCCGCGAGGTTTCACTGCGGGACGAGAACTTAGCGCCGGGTGCCGGACTGAACGGCGCCGATAGCGAGGTCGTTGCAGAGCGTTCGAAGCAGAACCCAAGCAGCCCTGCGATGTTGTCGATCCGAAATGCTGTCTGGGATGCCGGTCGTGGTGTTCGTCACTTAGATGACCTCTCCCTAGACGTCCACCAGGGAGAAATCCTTGGGATCGCCGGGGTCGAGGGCAATGGGCAGCGACCGCTCGGAGACCTGCTTTCTTCTCTGGTTACTCTCACCTCGGGGGATGTCGTCGTCGATGGCAAAAAAGTTGACTCCGCTCGGCCTGGGGCCATGGCTCGCGCCGGCGTGGCTGTGGTGCCTGAGGATCGACACGATTCTGGCATCGTCCTCAACATGTCGGTCGCCGAAAATCTTCTCCTCGGCGATACCGAAAGAGTTGCAAGGCAAGGCATCATCAGCAGCACCCAGATGACGGCGCACGCAAACGAGCTCATCGAACAGTTCGAGATCCAGTGCAGTGGGCCTGATGCCCCTTTATGGACCCTTTCGGGAGGAAACCAACAGCGGGTCGTCTTTGCGCGAGAAATGTGGCGGGATCCAAAGGTGCTCGTCGCTGCGCAGCCGACGCGGGGACTTGATGTCGGAGCGATCGAGTACATGACCAACAGGATCCGATCCGCTGCAGCCGCAGGGGTCGCGATCTTGCTGATTTCAAGCGAACTCGACGAGATCTTTGACCTCGCAGACCGGATCGCAGTCATCTCTCGTGGACGGATCATTGGGGAGATGGACCGGAACAGCGCAGACCTCGAACGGGTTGGTCTCCTCATGGGAGGATCGAACTTGTGAGGGACGGGCGATCACAACGTATCGGTGAATGGCTGTTGCTTTACGGCGTGAGTGTCCTCGGCGCCCTCGTGCTCTCTGCAATGTTGGTGCAGGCAACCGGCGGGGAGTGGCGTCCCGTTCTCTCTGCGCTGCTCGACGGCAGTCTGCGAAACCCTGGACGATGGGGCGAGACGCTTGGCCATGCAGCTCCATTGTTGCTGGTTGCACTCGGAACGATCATCTCAAGTCAAGCCGGCCTCATCAACATTGGCCAGGAAGGGCAGCTACTTGTTGGAGCGGCGACCGCAACCTATTTCGGTTTGTTGATCGGCGGCCCGGGGCCCCTGAATGTTGCCATCATCTTGCTTTTCGGGATCGTGGGCGGCGCATTTTGGGCTTCCCTTGCTGCCGGCCTGCGCTTCTTTCGCGGGGTGCCGGAGGTGTTGTCCACTCTCTTGTTGGTGACGGTTGCATCGCAAGCAGTTGCATATGCACTCGGTCGTCAGTGGCTGCTGCTTGCCCCTGAAGCCGACCGAGGAAATCGAAATCAGGTGAGCCAGCAGCTGGCGGAAGGAAACCGACTTGCTCGGATCGAGCTATTCGGCAACGAATTTCCGCTCACAGTGTTTTTCGCATTGGCGCTTGCCGCGCTCGTGGCCTTCGCCATGGGACGCACGATCTGGGGCTTCCGCCTATCGATGATGGGAAAGAATCCTCGGGCGGCAAAGCGCTTCGGCGTCGCTGAACAGACATATGGCACCGGTGCTCTTCTTGTCGGCGGCGGGTTCGCTGGACTTGCAGGCGCGGCAATGCTCGCTGGAGGTGGTTTCGCCTTCGGCAACTATCAACTGGTATCCGGATTCTCGGCCAACATTGGCTGGACCGGACTTCTCGTAGCCTTGGTCTCGCGGGAGAAGGCGATGGCGGCGATCCCGGTGGCGTTTGTGTTTGCCTCACTTCGGACGGGTTCCAGCTTTGTGGGCAGCACCGGCGTTGAGGGCCGTATAACTGATGTCATTCAGGGACTGTTAGTGCTGGCCCTGCTGATCCCTCCTGCAGTGATGTTCCTCCGAGACCGACGTCGAGCCAGAGCGGCTGCGACGGCGAGGGTGTAAGCCATGGCCGGATTTCTTGAAGCGCTGTGGGACATTGCCGGTAGTGAATCGACCTACATCAATGCGGCTCTGTTTGCCGCCTTCCTTGCATTCGCTGCGTCGGGGGAATGGGTCGCAGAGCGATCTGGCACGCTAAACATCTCGGTCGAAGGGATGTTGCTCGGGGGAGCGTTCACGAGCGCAGTTGGCTACGACATTACAAACTCGAGCAGCTTGGCCCTTTTGGCTGGAGCGCTGGGGGGCATGGTGGTGGCGGCGATCCAAGCCGAGATGAGTCATCGCTTGGCCGCCGATCAATTTGTTGTCGGATTGACCCTCAACATCCTCGTCTTTGGTCTCGTCGGGTTTTTGGACAACGAGATCAACCCCGAAACATCGTTCGCAGGCCGGTGGGAGATCCCATTGCTCTCCGATATCCCACTGCTTGGGAGCGCGCTGTTCGGTCAACGCTGGCCGTTCTACGTGCTGTACGCTCTCATCCCGTTCTGCTGGTGGCTGGTTTTTCGAACAAAATGGGGTCTCGAACTCCGTGCATCGGGCGAAAATCCACAGTCAGCTGATGTCTCGGGTATCGACGTCAACAAGCGTCGCCGGCAGTCGGTGTATTTCGCAGGGTTCACTTCTGGTCTTGGTGGCTGGTTCCTCATCTTTGGCCAGATCGGGTTGTTTGAGGACTCGGTGGTCGGGGGCAGAGGATTCATTGCTATCGCCGCAGTGATCTTTGGCGGCTGGACCTTACGAGGAACAATCGCAGGGTGTGCGGTCTTCGCAGCAACGCTTTCCGCCCGGCTTTCTGTTCAAGGTTTGGGGTACGACGTCAACAGCGAGCTCCTTCAGTCCCTCCCCTTCGTCGTCACGATCCTGGGCATGGCAGTTTTCGCTCATCGAGTTCGACCGCCTGCGGCCTTGGCTCAACCGTTCGTTCGAGGGCTCAGATAGCAAGTGTTTGTCGACTCGAGCGCTGTGATGGTGAAGTTTCCGCACTGCCCCACGATGAAGTCCGAATATGGAAAAGGAGTCATTCCCAGATGAAGGCGATGCTGTATTACGAGCCAGGCGGGCGAGAAGTTTTGCGTTACGAGGATGTGCCGGACCCTGAGCCTGGGCCGGCGGACGTCATCGTCGATGTTGCAGCGACCTCGCTCAACCGGTTGGACGTTGTTCAACGCAACGGGTGGTTCCAGATGCCAGGGTTCACCTATCCCCACATCGCTGGCATGGACATCGCCGGAGTGGTCTCCGCCGTCGGGGAGTCGGTCATCGGTGTCGAGGTGGGTGACCGAGTGGTCGTCGATCCTTCTTTGGCGGGAGTCGATGAAGATTCCAAACTGGCCGGGCATGGAGACCTTTATGGTGAGCTCGGTATTCTTGGAGGCACCTTCGCCGGGGGTTATGCACAAAAGTGTCTAGTTCCAGGCACACACGTATATCCAGTGCCGGCCGCGATGCCGTTGGAACATGCAGCAACCTTCCCGACCTGCTTTCTGACGGCGTCCCACGCGCTCTTTGAGGTTGGAAAGCTAAAGGCCGGGGAAACAGTCATGATTCATGCCGCTGGCTCAGGCGTTTCGACCGCAGGGATCCAATTGGCCAAGCAGGCTGGCGCGACGGTGTTGGCAACCGCAGGTAGTGATGAAAAAGCGGAGCGTGCCCGCCAACTCGGTGCAGAACACGTCTGCAACAATCGGACCACCGATGTTGCCGGATTTGCGAGAGAATGTACCCAAGGAGCAGGCGTCGACATGGTTTTCGATCATGTCGGAACCGCACTCTTCGGGCAGTCGCTCTTTGGCATCGGCGTGGGCGGCCGACTGGTGAACTGCGGGAACTCCTCAGGTGACGAAGCCACGATTCCGTCGCTTGGATACCTGTTCCACTCGGGGATTTCCATCCTGGGATCTGATCCCTACCGGCCAGAAGAGTTTGGCCCAGCGTGGGACAAGTTCTGTCAAGGCAATTTCTCGGTTGTTATTGACTCGGAGTTCGCGCTCGCGGACGCAGCGGATGCGCAAGAGAAAATGATGGCCAGCGACTTCTTCGGAAAAATCCTCTTGCGGCCCTGAGTCGGCAAATCCATGAGCTTTGAGCCGCGCGATGCGCCCTACCCCGAATTAAAGAAGTCGCACACGATGGCCCACACGGGTCGCCCGTGGACGGATTTCAAGCCGCCTCCGTCAGCGCCCGTCTGGGCCGCAGTTGAGGGTCTTGGTCGCTACTACATCTTGTTGGCTGCAATCGAACTCGACGTTTTCGATGCCCTACAACGCATGGGGCCGTCCTCGGCTGAGGATGTTGCGGCTGACGTTGGGGCATCCGTCGAACACCTTCGATCGTTACTCGATGGTGTCGTTGCGCTTGAGCTTCTCGATCAGTTCAACGATGTCTATGAATTGAACGACACAGCCCGTCGCTATCTGGTTTCTGACGGTCCCGCAACGATGGCAGAACTCATTGCGGTTGCGACAGGCCCTCACGACAACTGGACCCGTCTTGCGGAGACGGTTCGGTCAGGGTGCCCGTCAACGCCCATCGAAAACGACCCAGCAGCGTTCTACGTCCCGCTCGTCGAGGGCACATTCACGACCATGTTTCGGTGTGCCACTCGGGCGGATCTCAAGATCAGGTACTCAGCCCGATCGGCCCCGTTGGTTCTTGATCTGGGGGCGGGCGGCGCGCCGTGGTCGATTGCGATTCTGAAGGCGTGTCCAGAAGGTCGAGCGGTGATCAACGACCTTGACGGGGTCCTTCCGGTGGCCCAAGCCAAGACATCGGAACACGACGTTGCCGATCGCTGTGAATTCCGACCCGGCGATTTCCACACAGTGGCACTCGAAGTAGACCACTTCGACATTGTCGTATTGGGCCATGTTTGCCGAACCGAAGGTGAGGCAGGTGCACGCAGCCTGATAACACGAGCTTTTGCAGCGCTCAAGCCTGGCGGCACCTTGATCTTGGCCGACTATTTCGTCGACGTCGAACGAAAGTTCAACCCCCATGCTGTGATCATGGGCACAACGATGATGGCCAGCACGGAACGAGGCCTCTGTTTCACGCATCAACAGTTCTCGGAATGGATCCGCGAAGCCGGGTTTGGCCAGCTACGCCTCGTTGAACCGATCGGCTTCCAGCAGAGTTTCGTGGCGGTGAAACCGCGCTGAGTTGTCGCTACTCGATCGTCCAGCCCGGAGGCAGGTTGACCTCACCGACGACCTCGTGAGTGTCATCGTCGGTTTCGGTGTCGGGAAGGTGCTGCCAGAGCATTATCTGGTTCCCCCAGGGATCGAGGAACGATGCGTTACAACCGCCGAATTCGGTCCAGAAGTGCTCTCGCCACAACTCGGTCCCACCGAGTCGTACGGCCGTCTCGAGAATACGCTCAAAGGAGTCGTCTTCGCTGACCATGATCCAAGCCCGCATCGCTCGCCCACCGGGGTTGAGGTGGGTTGGCTCCGTGGGCCCCGGGTCCTTATGGGGCCGCATGTTGGCGGCGTTGGAGATACCCATGTGGAGATTGCCGATTTCGCTGGGCGTGCCGTCTTCATTCTTGAAGTGGCTACCGGGCACAATGCGAGCGAAGGTGTCGGCGATGCGGTCCTCAACCTCCCAGTTGAACACCTCGGCGTAAAACGCGCGGGCTTCGTTCACATCAGAACTCGGAAAGTCGACAAAGACGAGGACGTTGGGGTGGGTCACGGTTTCTCCTGACTATTGCTTGCCTCAAACAAGATACATGTGGTCGGATGGTCGGACCGCATTTCTTGCTCGGAGGCCGGTTATGACCGAAAGCCCGATTTCACTTCAGAGCCTTCGGGAGTCCCGAGGGACGCATGAGAGTGCAGTCGGACTGCCGCCCTCGACATATACAGACTCAGATTTCCACCTTTTTGAGATCGAGTCTGTGTTTGGCTCCGAATGGTTGTGTGTCGGCCGGCAAGAACAGATTCCGAATGCCGGTGATTATCTCGCGGTCACGCGGGCACAAGAGCCATTGATCATCGTTCGAAACGGATCGGGATCAATCTCAGCGATGTCGGGGGTGTGTCAGCATCGCGGCATGTGTCTGTCTGCGTCTGTTGACCGGAGTGATGAAGAGATGCTCGACCGGCCACAATTTGATCCAGGGAGTGGCCGCCAGTTTCGGTGCCCTTACCACTACTGGGTCTACGACCTAGATGGCCGTCTAGTCGGAGCGCCAGAAATGGCACAGACACCTGGGTTCAATCTTGAAGACATCCGCCTCCCTCAGTTGGCGGTCGAAGTCTGGAAGGGCTTCATATTCGTGAACTTCTCACTCGACGCAGTGCCCCTTGCGCCTCGCCTCCACAAGCTGGAAGCAGTGCTGGCCAACTACGACGTCGACAACCTCGTCACCGTTGAGCCAGAGGTGATGCACGACGTTCCGTTCAACTGGAAGATCATGGTTGAGAACTTTATGGAGATGTACCACAACAGCCGCCTTCACAACGGTATTCATGACTTTGCCCCGTCTTCAGGAGCGTGGTACCCGGATTACGAGGCTGGCGACGGTGCGCTCTTTGGCTTTAACCAGATGGTCGAGCCCGATGGTGGATTCAATCCGACCTTTAAAGCGCTGTTCCCGCCCCTGCCCGGCATCACGATGGAAGAACGTCAACGCATCGTGTTCGCCTTCGTGCCGCCAACGCTATTGCTCGGCTTCCAGCCAGACTCTGCGTTCTGGTTTGCGGTCGACCCAACTGGGCCGACCAGCCACGACCTCTCGATGGCGTACATCTTCCCAGGGTCAACGATCGAGCGCGAGGACTTCAACGAGACGCTGGATGAAGCGATCGACGGTGTTGCAAATTTCGTTCGCCAAGACATGCCGACGAACGTGGCCACACAACTTGGCCTGCGCTCCCGTTTCGCGCCGCGCGGCCGCTACTCGTGGCAGGAAGGCGTCTTGGCTCAGTTCAATAGCTGGCTCGTCGAACGCTACGAGGCAGCGTCGGTGTAGCCGATCAGCTCACGGAGATGATGTCGCCAACGAGCCGAGGCCTTGTCCGACTGGACATCGACGAGACCGCTGCGTTCGATCGTGAGCTCGCCAGGGATCGCTTCGAGCATCGCCTGATCTTCGAGAGCCACCTGGAGTTCAAATTCTACGATGTCACTCCCAGTTTCTGAGACGTCGTCATTGCGCCACAGGACAAAGGTGAAATAGCTCTGCTCGGTCCCTTCTGGCGTCGAGATGGAGGGACTCGCGGTCATGAACAAGGTCTGTTTGATGCCGTTCTCGTAATGCATGGTGCTCCGGACTGAGAAGGGAAGAGCAAACCCAGTCGACATCGCAATGCGGACGAGATCCTCCCGTGCGCCAGACATCGCCTTGGCGTCGCCCTCATTGGTCACAAGAACTTCGTACTCGTAGCCGGTGAATGTCTCATCGAGCTCTTTTAGGGCGAAGTGCTCAACCTGCTTGTTGGCTTCGCTGCCGAAAGTGCCCACGTGGGTGTAAGCAAAGTGCGCGAGGTCAAGCATGTTGTCGATCATTCGGGTGGCTGAGCAGTTCCAGACTTGCATGCTCGTATTGAGGCGGGTCGAATCGGCTTGCTCCTCGACCTCAAGCACTGGAATCGGCAATCGGGGAGTCCCCGGGCACAGCCAAACGAGTCCGTAGTGCTCTTCGACCGGCCGTTTCACGAGATGGGCAGAGGGTGGGATTGAGGCACCATCGCCTGACGAAGGGATCTCGATGCAACGCGCGTCTGCATCAAACAGCCAGCCGTGATAAGGGCAGCGGAGACACCCGTGGTCGAGCGTCCCCCTTGAGAGCCTGGCCTCGCGATGGCTGCACCGGTCGTCAGTTGCGGCCAGATCGCCAGCAGCGTCTCTCCATAGTACGTATGGCCGGTTTCGCAACACGACAGCAACCGGCTCTGTGTCAATCTCGGAACTTGTTGCAACAGCAAACCAACACTCGTCGAAAGCATCGTGAAGAACTATGTTGAGGTTCGGTCTGATGGTCTTACCTTACGCACGGGTCCAGAGAGCGACAAGAAGGGGCAGCGCATGAACGAACCGATCGATCTCCTCATCAAGGGGTGGTACGTGGTGACGATGAACGCGACTCGAGACATCATCCGTGATGGTGCGGTTGCAGTGCGTGGATCTCAGATTGTGGATGTCGGTAAAGCTGCCGACTTAGAGGCCCGATACGACGCCGCTCGAACCGTTGGAGGTGATCGCTTTGTGGTCACCCCTGGTCTGGTCAACACCCACATTCACATCACCGGTGAGCCACTCACCCGCGGGTACGTTCCCGACGACACGCCCTTCGAAGAAAATGTCTTCATGTGGCTATGTCCGCTGTACTCGGTCTACTCCGCAGAAGAGGAGCGCCTCTCGGGTCAGCTGGCTGCTGTCGAGATGCTGAAGTCAGGCACTACGTCGTTCCTCGAAGCTGGCACCATTCGATTCCTTGACGAGGTCATCGACGGTCTTAACGAGGCCGGAATCCGCGGAAGGGTTGGCCGGTGGGTATGGGATCTTCCGCCTGAGCCGTCGGTCTACAAGCAAGACACTGATCAGGCCATTGCGTTCTTAGAACGCCAACTCGAACAGCACCGCGGCACAAGCAATGATCGAGTGTCGGCCTGGTCGATCCTCGTTGGTCACACGACTGCGTCGGACCCGCTGTGGAAGGCCGGTCGCGAACTCGCAACGGAACATGGCACCGGAATGAGCTTCCACATGTCGCCAGCAAAACTCGACCCCGAAGGTTTCGTTGCTGAGTTTGGCCAGCGTCCGATGGTTCATCTCGCCGAACTCGGTGTGCTCGACGACGACGTATGCATCACCCATTGCGTCCAGGTCGACGATCAAGAGCTGGCGATTATGGCCGAAACCGGTGTCAGCGTCGCCCACTGCCCGACCACTGCGCTCAAAGTCAGTTACGGCGTGACCCAGGTCGGCAAAATGCCGGAGATGGTGATGGCGGGCATGAACGTTGGCATCGGCACCGACGGCAACAACGCGTCGAACTACTCCGATCTGATGCGAGCGACCTATCTCGTTGCAGGCCTCTTCAAAGATGCCCGTCAGGACCCACAGATGTTCCCGGCTGAAAAAGCATACGAAATGGCGACGTTGGGCGGGGCGAAGGCTCTGAAGCTTGAAGACCAGATCGGCTCACTCGAACCGGGCAAAAAAGCCGATGTGGTGCTGCACGACACCGACCGCCCAGAATGGCGGCCACTGCTCAACGTGATGAATCAGCTCGTGTGGTCAGCGGACGGTCGGGGCGTGCACACAGTGGTGTGCGACGGTCAAATCGTCGTCGAAGATGGAACGATGACCACGATCGATGAAGAAGCCCTGTATGCCGCTGCCCAGCAGGCCGGCGAGGCCATCACTGCTCGATCCGGTCTCCCCGACAAGGCGAAATACCCCGTTTACTAATCGTTACTGACTCAGGAGGTCCCCCATGAGCGGCGCGCCTGTAGCCCCCGTCCCCACCATCGATCTTGCCCAGGCCCTCGGTGGAGACCCGACAGCTCGAGCCGCGTGTGCGGCTGCGATCGACCAGGCAAGCCGAGAACACGGCTTTCTGGTCATTACTGGCCACGGGATCGACAACTCGCTGATCGATGCTGTCGTCGACGCTGCCCGAGGATTCTTTAACCTCCCACATGAGGAGAAGTCGGCGGTTGCGCCTCCGGGGCCATTCGACTTCCGCGGCTATCTCGGGCTCGACACCACGTCGCTGGCATCGACCTTGGGCGACGATGCCACCCCGCCCGACCTGTGCGAGTCGTTCAACATCAGCGGGTTTGACGATCCGATCGTGCGAAAGCGGGCAACGGTCGCCGGCTACGAGCCGATCTTCTTGGAGAATCTTTGGCCGGCATCTCCGCCCGAGCTGCGCCCCGCGTTCGAGGCATATTACGCCGAGCTTGAAGCGTTGAGTCGTGCAATGCTGCCGTTGTTCGCCGCCGCCCTTGATCTTCCCGACACCTGGTTCGACGACAAGATCGCCGACCACACCTCCTTGTTGCTGGCCAACTGGTATCCGCCGGTCACCGCTGACGTGCACGCAGGACAGCTGCGGCGAGGGGCACACACCGATTACGGAGCCTTCACGATCATCTCAGTCGAACAGATTCCCGGCTTGCAGATCTCGCTTGACGGGATCTGGCACGACGTGCCGCTCTTAGAGAACTCCTTCGTTGTGAACCTCGGCGACCTCATGGCCCGCTGGACAAACGACCAGTGGGTGTCGACACTGCACCGAGTGGTGATTCCCGAAGGGGCCGCAGCTCAGCGAGATCGCGTGTCGGTCCCCTTCTTTTTCCAGCCATCGTTTGGTGCGGTGATTGAAACGATTCCTACAACGATCGACGAATTTCATCCTGCCCATTACGAGCCGGTTGTTGCCGGAGAGTGGATCACCGCGAAGTCGATGGCGATGCTGGACTAAGGGCGTGTTCGAGACGGTCGAGGCTGAGATTACCCCTGGTATGGCTGCTGGTGACGTTGTAGCACTCGCCCAACGGACCGAATATGTCGGTTTCGATCGCCTCGGGATCTCTGACGTGGTGTTCTGGTCGGATTGTTTCGTTCTCCAGGGACTCATTGCGGCCGCAACCGAACGGATCCACATCGGCTCAATGGTCACCAACCCCTACACCCGGCACCCCGTTGTGCTCGCAGCGATGGTGGCGACGTTGCAAGAAATCAGCAACGGGCGTTCCTTTCTCGGCATCGGGGTCGGTGCTGGCCTCGAGGATCTGGCCTTTGAGTACGAGCGGCCCGTTCGAACTCTGCGAGAAGCGATCACCGCCATTCGGGACCTCTTATCGGGAGCACAGGTCGATCAGGTCGGGGAAGTGTTTGCAGCTCGTGGTCAGCTCTTTCGGCCACCAATCACGCCGGTACCGATCTCTGTCGGTACGCGCAGCCCCCAGGTAATGCGCTTGGCTGGCGAACTGGCCGACATTGCGTTGGTCGGCGCTCGCCACATCACTGCGCCGATGGCGGACCGGTACCGCAGCTGGCTCGCAGAAGGCGAGCGGCGGGCTGGGCGAGAATCCGGCAGCGTTGAGGTCGCCCCCCGCCTGACGTTGTGTGTTTCCGACGACGCCGAACTGGCTCGCAACAGCGTCGTGCGTTACGTCGCGCACTATCTGGCCATCATCCGCCCCGAGGAGCTGGGCGAGGACCGGCTCGAAGCCATTGACGTTGCGCTAGCTCGCAGCTCCGGCTGGTATTTCGACCTGGGTAGGCACGACGATCCGGAACTATTCGATCTCGTGCCACCTGATTGGATCACCCGTTACGCAGTCGTAGGCAGTCCGAGCGACATCGTCGAGCAACTCCGAGCCGTTGCCGACCTTGGCTTCACCTCGGTCAGCTTGAACCTCGCAGCTGTCATCCGACCGTCGATGTCTCAGGGTTTGGCGGAGACGATCGATGGGTTCGGGCGCGCTGGCATCCTGGCTGGACGCTGATCGGCTCTTTCATTGCCGGGCTCGGGCAAGAGCCCGTGCCCTCAAGCCCAACGAGGAGCAGCGCGAACGCCGCTACGATCGGCGAGCGACATGGCGGCCCGATGAGCCTCGACGGTGATTGTCTCGATGTCCACACGGGTTGAAGACCCATCGGTGACCACTCGACTACCAGCGATCCAGACGTCACGAACCGAACCCGCCACACCCTTCCAAACGAGTTGGAGCACCGGATCGCTCGACACCGGTACCCACGCCGGCCCGCGCCGATCGATCACGACGAGGTCAGCCTGCTTGCCGACTTCGATCGAGCCGATCTGTTCCCCCATACCGATTGCCTCTGCACCTCGACGGGTCAGTAGCTCCAGAGCATGATGGGCCGTGAAAACTGTCGGGTCCATCGGAACGTCTTTCGCAAGACCGGCAAACAGCGCAGCAGCTCGCACTGCATCGATCGCGTCACCGGCGTTCTCGGTGTCGCAACCGATTGTCAACCGCCCACCGCCAAGCCACAGATCGAGGTGACGAAAGGCGCGGGTCGTGCCCTGCCCGAGCCGAAGGTACGCCCACGGGCAGGCGGCGACTGCCGTGTCGGTTTCGAGTATTGCCTCGAGTTCATCGTCATCAATGTGTACGCCATGGCCGATCAGCACGTGGGGCCCCAAGACCCCCAGCTGCCGCAGGTGCACTGCCGGACGCAGCCCGGTCCGGGCGAGATACTGCTCTCCATCGCTGACGCTCGGTGAAAGATGAAACGTCAGCCCTGTGTGGTGTTTCTGGGCCAGCGCCGATGCACCAGTGACCAGTGCGTCGGACATGAGGTCGTGCCCGACGAGAGTCACCCATGGCGTGACCAATGGCCCTTCGTCGCGTTCGATCACCATCCGCTGGCGGTCCAAGACCTCATCCGTCGGCGCTGCGAATGGCCCCTCTTCGACGTCCCAGCCCCAGGTGCCGAGGGTGATCCGGGCCCCAACCTGTCGCGCCGCTGCCGCAACCCGGTCGGGATGGGCAACTGTGCCAGCCTCGACGGTGGTGGTGATCCCGCGCTCAAGGCTCTCAACCAGCGCCAGGGTGGCAGACAGTTCGTCATCTTCAGGGGTGTGGCTGGCGTGGAGCGGGACCGCCCACTCAAAGATCGCCGCTCCAGGTTCCAGGTCGTCGGGGATCGTCGCCTGTAGTAGGCGGTCCCCAGTGAGATGCTGATGACCGTTGATGAAGCCGGGAACAACGAGGTCGCGGGAGTCCCCAACGATCGTTGCTGCTGGGTAGTCGGCACGGACTGCCGAAAATGGGCCGACGGCGCTAATCGTTTCGCCGGTTACAACGACTCCGCCGTCGTCGATCACCCGCCGATCGGAATCAACGGTGATAACCGTGCCGCGCAAAAGGGTTGCTGGCTTCGATTTCATGTCGCCTGCGTACAACCGATGTCGAGAAAGGCCGCAATGTCAGCAACCGAGTCACTGACGACCTGTGTCTGCTCGATATCGTTGGCCAAACCAACCCGTGTCCAGGCTCCGGTGTCGGACACGCTGACGCAGTCGGGACGGGTGCTGGGGCCAACAATCAGTCGCGCTGCGGAGACTCGGCGGCCGTCCATGACTGCTGGGCCGTCACTACCAAGGTGGCCCGGTCCGACGCGAAGCTGTTGATGGATGGCTACTGCACCGTTCCTAACCACCCGCATGAGAGAACTCCAATCGCCAGAGGGTTCACCGCTGCGGCCCAAGACGACCGTCTCGGTCCAATCCATTGTCGCGTCCCCATGAAGCTTCACATCTACCACCTGTTCGTGGCTCCCACCTGCCACCGAAACGGCTGGCTCGGGTCGCCAGTCGAGGTGGCCGCCTGGTTCAATGGTGATGGCGAGGTGCAGGCTTGACGCAGTCGGACCTGGCAGGACCACTGACGCCGCAGCGCTGCGCAGTCGCAGACATGCGTCGCGTCGAACTGTCACATCGAGCCGGAGCCGGTCGCCACCGAGCGGCCCGGCTGACCCCCCGACAAGGTGAACTGTGTCGCCGGTCGGACGTAGCAGGATTGGCGGGTCGGATCGCAGCACTGGAAGGGTCAGCCGCCCATCGCTCGCCTCGGCGACAAGTTCGGCACGCGCAAGCATCACCCTGTCACCGAGTCGTGCCATTCGTGCAGGGCCATTCGGATCCACGCCGCAATCTGCGTAACTCCGCCCGGCGCAGTTACCGATGTCGCTTCGACCGGACCGGTTCTGCGTTCAGCTGCGTCTCGCTGCATACGTTCGACATCGGCACCGACATGAGGAGCGAGATCGATCTTGTTGATGATCAACAAGTCGGCTGTCGCAACACCGGGGCCGCCCTTACGGGGAATGTCATCGCCGCCAGCGGTGTCGATTACGAAGATCTGTCGGTCGACCAACCCCCGGCTGAAGATTGCGGTGAGGTTGTCACCCCCGCTTTCGACCAGGGTGACATCGACGTCGCCCAGCCGAGCCTCGAGTTGTTCCACTGCGTCAAGGTTTGCCGAGATGTCGTCACGGATCGCTGTGTGGGGGCAGCACCCGGTCTCGACTGCGACGATGCGCTCGGTCGGGAGAACACCCTGGGACCGGAGCGCTTCGGCGTCTTCGCTGGTGAAGATGTCGTTAGTGATGACGCCGAGACTCAACTCGTCGGACAGTGTCTTGCACAGGGCGGCCACGAGCGAGGTCTTGCCGCTGCCGACGGGACCGCCGATCCCAATTCGGAGCGGTCGGCCTTCGGGACCGATCGGGGCGGGATGGTCGGGATGGTCGTGGTGGTCGTGTCCGGCGCCCATGCGTCTACTCCAGCTTTCGGATTCAGGATTGGAAGAGTCGGCCGTTCATCCTGGCGTGGCGTTCAGCAGCGATGTCGGTCATTGGCCCCGAGGGAGCGGGGAGATTACGCCATGGTGTCATACCCACTGCGGCTCCGACCTTGATGAGATGGTGCCAGCGTTCGAGCGCGTCGAGCTGGTGACGTTGTGCCGTGAAGGGGTCGAGCCCGTGGAGGCGAACCGCTGCGGTGGTGACGGCGGAGACCAGGTGGTGGAGATGGACGGCGATGGCATCGGTGGGGGAGAGGCCAGCAACGGATGCAACTGCTGCGAACGCGGCGACTTGGTGGGGGTTTCCGTCGCTTGAAGTGCTGACATCGTCGAGCAGCGGGTCGGGCCAGATGCGTCGCCCGGCGCGCAACCATTGGCGGCCCAGTGTGCGTGACACGGTGCGCAGCGCCGGCGACATGATCCGGGCATGCACCTCGGTATCGGTCTCGTTCCAGTCGATGGTTTCGTTCGCGATTCGGGCTGTGATGGCCCCCACCAGGCAGGCATCGGTTGTGCCGGTCGTCGCGAGCCGTCCATCGAGGAAGCGATCAAGTTCGTCTGGGTGATCGAGATCACCGAGCGTTGCGGCCGCTTCGAAGCCTGCCGAGTGGGCATGACCGCCGCTGGGGAACCGTCCGTCGGTGAGGACGGTGCGCGCTGCATGCCTCGTTGCATCGTTTCGCGGTCGAGAACCCTCGAGAATCGGATCGGTCATGGTGGTCACGAGATGAGCTCAGAACAGGAAGTACCGCTGCGCCATCGGGAGTTCTTCTGCTGGGGCTTCCTCGATAACGTCACCGTCGATCGTCACAGTGAATGTGTCGGGGTCAACTGCGATGTCGGGGCGAGCAGTGTTTTCGACCATGTCATCCTTGCCGACCGAACGACAATTGCCCACGGCGACAAGTGGGCGGGTGATGGCGGCTTCGATGCCGTGTTCGAATGCCAATGGCGAAACCCACGCAACGCTTGTCTTCGCGGCAACAATAGGAGCGGCGCCGAACATTGGACGGGGGAGCACGGGCTGCGGCGTTGGGATTGATGCGTTGGCGTCACCCATCTGGGCCCACGCGATCATGCCGCCCTTCACGACGGCGTGCGGGCGCACGCCAAAGAAGCGTGGGTCCCAAAGGACGAGGTCGGCGAGTTTGCCTGTCTCGACTGACCCGACGTCGGCATCAAGGCCGTGGGCGATCGCCGGGCAGATCGTGTACTTGGCAACATAGCGTCGGGCCCGATGATTGTCGGATGGACCGTCGCCGGGGAGCGCTCCCCTTCGGCGTTTCATCACGTGGGCGGTCTGCCAGGTCCGCAGGATAACTTCGCCTATGCGGCCCATCGCCTGCGAGTCCGATCCGATCATGGAGATGGCGCCCATGTCGTGCAACACGTCCTCTGCGGCGATGGTGGAGGGGCGGATCCGACTTTCTGCAAACGCAAGATCTTCGGGAACGGTTGGGTTGAGGTGATGGCAGACCATCAACATGTCGACGTGTTCGGCGACGGTGTTGATGGTGTGTGGACGCGTCGGGTTGGTCGATGACGGCAACACGTTGGGGTGCGACGCAACGGTGATGATGTCTGGGGCGTGGCCTCCACCGGCCCCCTCGGTGTGGAAGGTGTGGATCGAGCGGCCGGCGATCGCAGCGAGGGTACTTTCGACGTAGCCGGCTTCGTTGAGCGTGTCGGTGTGGATCGCAACCTGGACGCCACTTTCGTCCGCGACTCGCAAACACGTGTCGATGGCTGCTGGGGTGGTGCCCCAGTCTTCGTGGAGTTTGAAGCCGGCGACCCCACCGCGGAGCTGCTCGTGCAGGGCGGCTTCCGAGGCAGTGTTCCCCTTGCCGAGAAGCGCCACGTTGACCGGCCACTGATCTAGGGCTTCGAGCATTCGGGCGACGTTCCAGGAGCCCGGTGTGGTGGTGGTGGCCTTGGACCCTTCTGCAGGGCCAGTGCCACCTCCCAGAATGGTTGTGATCCCCGAGGACAGGGCCTCGGTCATGAGTTCAGGGCAGATCAGGTGGACGTGACAGTCGATCGCGCCGGCGGTGAGGATTCGACCGTTACCAGCCATGATCTCCGTCGACGGCCCGATGACGAGATCAGGGTGCACACCGTCGGTCGTGTCGGGGTTACCTGCTCGTCCGATGGCCGCGATGCGGCCGTCACGAATGCCGACATCGGCTTTCACGATGCCCCAGTGGTCGAGGATGACTGCGCCGGTGATCACGAGATCAGGAGTGCCTTCGGCGCGGGTATTGGTCGACTGACCCATCGACTCGCGGATGACTTTCCCGCCGCCAAAAACGGCCTCGTCACCGCCGACGCAGTGATCGGTTTCGACTTCGATGAATAGGTCGGTGTCGGCGAGACGAATCCGGTCGCCAGCGGTGGGGCCGTACAGAGCGCGGTAACGGTTGCGGGGCAGTTCACTCATGAACGGGCCCAGGGTCGAGTGATCCGCCGACTTGGCCTCGAAGTCCGGGAACTCGCCGCGCCCCGCCGAAGGCGACGAGGTCGACGTCGAGGTCGATACCAGGTTCGAAGCGAACGGCGGTTCCAGCGGGAATATCGAGTCGGCAACCGTGAGCGGCGCGGCGGTCGAAGACGAGGGCATCGTTTACTTCAGCAAAATGAAAGTGCGAGCCGACCTGGACGGGGCGGTCGCCGGTGTTCTCCACGCGCAGGCGTTGTGTCGGTCGACCAGCGTTAAGTTCGATGGTGTCGTCGGGGCCGACGATTTCGCCGGGGATCACGGGATCGGCTGGTGCAGGGTCACCAGCTTTGTTCCGTCGGGGAACGTCGCTTCGATCTGGATTTCGTCAAGCATCTCGGGCACGCCTTCCATCACGTCGTCACGAGTAAGAATCTCGCGGCCTTTTTCCATGAGATCTACCACGGTGCAGCCGTCTCGGGCCCCCTCAAACACCCAGGCGGTGAGCACCGCAACTGCTTCTGGATGATTGAGGCGCAGACCCCGATCGCGACGTCTTTGGGCGACATCTGCGGCAACGACCACCAGGAGCCGCTCTTGTTCGTGGGGACTTAGTTGCACGGATTCGCGTTCCTTGAGCGCTCGGGTGTTGCGGTTTTCCAGGCCCGGTTCTTAGCCGAATATGGAGGTGTCAATAATCCCATGGCAGCCGACGGTGCCGTCAACCACCTGAGTCACACCGAAGTCGACGGCAACCGAGCTAAGTGAATATGCGTCGTCGGCGGAGAGCCCTAGTCGGTCGGTGAGCAGCCACAGCATCTGTTCCGCCGACATACGCATCGCCTCATTGAGCGTGTCGCCGAAGCCATGGGTGACCCATGATGACCCGTGAACCAGCACAGGTGATGTGAGGGCGAGGTCGGTGAGGTGAAACACCTGAATGCGGGCGTTGATCGAGGCCTCGATGGCCGTCCCACAGATCTCGCCATCGCCTTGAGCGAAATGTGGGTCGCCAACGTATAGCCCACCCCCCTCAGCGAAGACTGGGTACAGCATCGATGCGCCCGGCCCGAGCCGCCAGTTGTCAACATTGCCGCCGAATACACCGGGTGGAATAGAGCTAATTCGCTCGTCGCTGGGTGGGGCGACCCCCATCACCCCAAAATGGGGCCGAACCGGCACGTTGACCGGAACGGTGAAGGGGTGTCGCTCGCTAGCGGTCGGGTTGGAGATCACCCCCGGGATGTCATAGAGGTCGCGTGCGTTGAAGTCGAAGGCGTAGCTCGGTGAGGCAGTCGCAGCGAAACCCTCACCTTCAGCCAGTTCGTAGATCGTGATGCGCTCTTTCCCGAAGACGTCGTAAAGCAATCCCCAGTTGGCGGCACAATTCAAGCCGTATCGGAAACGTAGTTCCATATCGAGGATTTTGACGAGGGTGGCATCGCCAGGCCGAGCACCTCGAACGTGGATTGGCCCAGTCATAATGTGCACGCCGGGCGCCCGCTCGTCGGGGTCGATGGCGTCCCAGATAGCGCGTACCCCGTCGTCCATCATGATGTCCGCAGCGTCACCGGAGTGATGGGTGACTGCCTCAATGGCGATCACTGAGCCCGAATCGACCTCGATAACGGGGGGTTGGTCTCGATCGAGATACCCCCAGAAGCAGGTTTCGGGAGTGGCTGGTAGCGCCTGGGCGTTGGTTGGCTTCGAGGCGATCGCTGCAGACGTCTGCTCGGACAGTTCGACACGCATGATTGGACCATAAGACCGAAGTGTTTCGTGGCTGTGTCCGTGAAGTGACACCTTTCCGATCGCATTGCGCAGCGCCTCCAATCGACAAGAGCCCTTGGTGCCTGCTGCACAGTCTCGCCCCACAAACTGTGGAAGGATCCGCGCTCGTGACCTTCGACCTGGCACTCCTCGCCGCTATTCGCGATCGCTTTCACCACGCCGATGTGTGTCCCATCCAGGGACCCCGTGCCTTCCTCGAGAATGCTGGCGGCTCGCTCACCTTGAAGGCGGCGGTGGAACGCACGGCTGAGCTGATGGCTTTCCCCGACAACCAGGGCCGGGCGAACGCCGCGTCGCGGTACCTCATGGAGATCATCGCCCAAGGGCGCGACGACATGAAGCTGCTGATGGGAGCGTCGAGCGGAGAAGTATTCATCGGAGAGTCCGGTACGGAACTGCTCGGCCGGTTGATCCGCAACGCGACGCTCGCGTCGAGCGGAGCGAAGATTCTCGGCAGTCATCTCGAGCACCCGGCGACCTACAGCGCTGGTCGCCGGTGGGCCGAGGTCGCCGGTATGACCTACGAGCAGGTCGACTTCGACACGGTGTCGACGGTCGTCAGCGTGGAGCAGTACCGCCCCGCACTCACACCCGACCTTGCGGTGGCGACGATCATTCACGCCAGTCCGGTCACGGGCATGCATGTCGATGTGAAGGCCATCGCGGCCGAGATCCGAGCGATCGCGCCCGAGTGCTTCATCATCGTCGACGGCATTCAGCATGCCGCCCACGGCCATGTCGCCGTCGACGACTACGGCATCGACGGCTATGTCGTGTCGGGCTACAAGTTGTTCTCGCGACACAACTTCGGTGTTGCATGGGTCTCCGACCGCCTCGCAACGGCACCGCACGATCAACTCGCCGGTGCACCCGCCAACGTCTGGGAACTCGGCACACGCGATGCCTCGGCCTATGCCGCATTCTCCGAGGTCGTGCGCTACCTCGAATGGCTCGGTGCCGAGGTCAGCGACGAAACCGAGCCGAGGGCGCAGCTCGAAGCTGCATCCGCTGCGATCCGTGACCAGGAGCAGGATCTCGTCGACGCCATGATGTGGGGCACAGGCGGCTTGCCCGGCCTGGGCCAGCTTGATGGCGTGCACGTGGTCGGCCCTGAAGCGAGTGAGCATCGCTCCGGGATGGTGTCGTTTTGGATCGAGGGCCAGGACAGCCTCGACGTCGTTGACACCCTCAACGCCGAGGGCGTGCGCACCCATGCTCGAAAGCAGGACTACTACTCGGCGAGCGTGCTCGAACCGCTCGGCATCGACAACTGCATTCGTGCGTCGGCCAGTCACTACAACACCCGAGCCGAGGTCGAGCAGTTGCTCGCCACCGTCAATCGGCTGGCTGGGTCGTAACCCGTGGCACGCCGAGGCAACCGCACCCGCCCGGTGCCGCCGCCATGCCGCCACCTCCGAAGGCGTCACGATCGATGGTTACGGTTCCGACCTACCGGCCGTCCGCCACGCTCACGGCCGCTACGACCCGCATCACGAGCGGCCTCGTCACTGAACGCAGTGGAGGATCAGGCCGGCGCCATGGCGGTCATGTGGTTCCGGATCGCCGAGAGTCCGGCTCGGATCTCTGCTGCGACTTCGAGCGCCGGGGTGCTGGTGCGAGCTGCGATCTCTGCATGATCGAGGCGGTCGACGAGCGCGAGCGTGACGAGACGGCGCCGGGGCTCGTCGAGCTGCCGGAGCCCATCGGCAATCCGGATGCGCTCGACCGCGTCCGCAACCGCCCTCGGGTCGGCATGGGCGGCGAGTCTGCGTGCCGTTTCGTCGAGCAGGGCCGGAGCCTGATCGGCCTCGCTCTGAGCGGCGACGGCCACGAAGATGTCGCGGGTGAGCGCCGAAGCATCTGCATCGTCGAGAAACCGACGACAGAGAGTGAAAATCGTCGAGCCGTGGGCGTCGAAGGCCTGACGGATGTCGATGGCCTGGTGTTCGAGTGTCATGTTCGCCACGAAAGTCCCTTGATCCCGAAGAACGATCCAGAGGCGCTGACGAGACAGCGCCTCGCACGGGACTTTCGACCGATCAGGCGTCGGTCAAACACACGTCGTGCTCAGAACTCCGATGCGGCGTCGCGCAATGCGCCAAGGAAATACGTGATGAAGCTGCCGTCGAGCAACAGCAGATAGCTCCGCACGCCCTGTTGGTCGTCACGCACGATGTCGCATGTGACACCGGCGATGCCGTTGCCCAGCGCTGCGCCGTTGGGGGTCATGTGATCGCTGAAGTCCGCGGTCCCGAGCTTGGCCAAAGTGTCGGCAGCACGATCGCCGGTGAGACGAACGGCGGTGCGGCTGTGGCTGATGTCAACCGTCGAGGCGAAGCCCGAGAGGTCGAGACCGTCCGCCATCGCTGGAGCACCATCGCCGAGCAGGTACCACTCGTCGGGTCGGATTCGCACGACGAGGATGTCGCCTCGCTGCTCCGATGAGCCGAAGTTCAGGCCGAGTGCCGCGGCCGCTGCGGTGCCGTCCGCGGCCCGCACACTGGCCTTGGGCACGCGGGTGTTGGGCGATGCATCGAGGTGGGTGATCTCAACCACGGAGACGTGCTCCTTCCGGATCGAAGTGGGCGTGGTGTTCCTGCACGGTCGCCGTAATGCGCTCGCCGCTGACCAGCAGGACCTCGAGCGAGGTCCCGGGAGCGGCGAACTCCTTGGTGACCTGCGCAAGGCAGATCGACCGGTTCAGGGTCGGTGACATGCGACTCGATGTGATGCGGCCGACGATCTCGGTGGTGCCGGCTCGCAGGATCTGTGCCGCCTCCTCCGGAACAACCGAGCCGTTGTCGGGCTGACACGCCACGATGACCGGGTGGTCGCCGGACTCCATGGTCCAGGCGACCTCGGGCATGCCCGCCCAGTCGTCCTTGTCGAGTTTGAGGAGCGGGTTCAGTCCGGTGACCGGCGCCTTCGACAGGCCGTCGGTGTCCTGGCCCACGATGAAGTGCCCCTTCTCGAGTCGCATGATGCGCTGCGCCTCCAGGCCGAACGCCTCCACACCGAGATCGGCGCCCTGCTCGAGGAGTTGCTCCCAGACGTGCACTGCGTGGCCCGAGGGCACGTGGATCTCATAGGAGAGTTCACCGGTGAAGCCGATGCGCCAGGCGATGCAGTTCTGAACGCCGGCGATCGTGCCCCGG
>MDTD01036250.1_pt1 | contig 24117 bp, 15 predicted proteins | sample 811221 | NCBI WGS metagenome assembly MDTD01 (sample SAMN05326646, study PRJNA326480) | marine metagenome | isolation source: seawater | place: Pacific Ocean: South West | collected 2011 | reverse complement strand
TATGGCCCCTTCGTCTAGTGGTGAGGACATTGGCCTTTCACGTCAAGAGCACGGGTTCGAGTCCCGTAGGGGTCATCTTTTTTTCCAGAGTGATGAAAGGGTATCATGGCTGGCTGTTAACCAGTTCTTCTGGGTTCGAATCCCAGCTCTGGAGCGAATACATACTCTCATTGGAGTTTGTTTTTATTGAGCATTTATTGCGTGTGTCGTCCAACGGCGAGGGCATCTGGTTTCCACCCAGAAGATGCAGGTTCGATTCCTGTCACACGCATCATCATTTAGCACTTGAATGCGAAGTGGTCGAGCTGCCTGTCTCTCAAGCAGGCGATTAGCGGGTTCGAGTCCCGTCAGGTGCACGAAGTGTCTGGTGTCTAATTATTCGGGATGTAGCGCAGTCTGGCAGCGCGTCTGCATGGGGAGCAGGAGGTCGCAGGTTCAAATCCTGTCATTCCGACAAACTTCCTTCAAAGCGATATCCCACGCCACGGACTGTCTTCACAAATTTGGGGTTCTTTGGATCACATTCAACCATCCTTCTCAACCTGTACACATGAAATCTCGACCAGTTTTCAAGATCTCCTTGTGAGGCTTGCTCCCCATGGACATGCTTGGCGAGCTCCTGGTGGGAGAACGCCACTCCCTCATTCTCCATCAAGATCTTCAGTATCCCGTAGCACGTCGGTGGCAAGGCCAGTAAATCTCCGTTCTTGTAGATCCGGTGTCCTTCCACATCGACGTAAAAGGGGCCACTTGTGAACCCCATTTGCTCAGTGACCTGATGCTCTTGGTCGCGAAATATTTCATTGAGCGCTCTCAACAAATCACCCTTCAACAGTGGCTTCTCGACAAAGTGATCTGCACCGTGCCTTAGCCAATTGACTGCTGATTTGACCGACGTGTTCTCCTCAATCACAAGTACCTTCAGCAATGGGGAGAGCTTTCTCCACTCCCTGAATATCCCATGACAATCGATCAAGTCCGCCTCCACAATCACTATGCCGATGTTCTCTCGGGCGACGAGCTCTTTACAGGCATGTACACTCTCTGCCACAAAGATCTGGTATCCTTCGGACTCTAAAACCTTACGCAGCAGTTGGACCTCTTCCTTATCATGATCTGCTATCAAGATTGCTCCACGTGACATCGCTTTCTCCTGCTCGGACAGAGCCTCTCTTGTACTCCGAACAATCCATTGTGTGGAGCTCTTTGAAAGGGATTTGCATGATTTTCTTCCTGATGAGGAAAATATACCACAATCCTTCCAGGAATAAAATACCCTGTTTGCAGTAAGTTGTGTTTTTATTCTCGGTGCTTGGAATGCTCTGCTCTTCATGTCGGTTTTATCGTGAGTTCATGACTATTGTCGATGAGAACGTCGGTTGATACGCAATCGATTTGTATCTTTTGAAAATATGGTTTGTTTTTGTGTAATACAGCTCTGTGTCTTTTGTAAGATTTTTTGTAGGGATGTTCATTTTTGTTCGTCTAATAGGAGTCGTTCACGCTCTTTGGAAGAGTTCCCTGTTTCCACAAGTTACAAATAAGATGAAGCTTGGCGGTAGGAAGCTGAGCTGTATGGGAAAATGCATTTTTTGGGTGGGGATTCTCTTACGAACATCGCACCATGTCGATAGTGTGTGTTTGCTTTGTTGTAAGGCTGTCGGATGGAAAAAAGCGAAGACAAAAGGGCAGCGGATGGGGCAATAGCAAGGCCTGTGGCTTCAGCAACAACCTTCTGTCTTCGTCTCATTGTCCGTATCCTTTTTTCCATCCGACAGCCTGAGATGATGTGGGGACAACAAGGTGTCCGTGATGCCTCACGCGACTTGTGGCATACCTTCACGAATACTCGCGATATCTTTTGTCGGAGATGCACCAAACATCCGTTTATATTCACGGCTAAATTGAGAAGGACTTTCATAACCAACTTCAAAAGCGGCAGTGCCTGCATCGAGACACTTTACAAGCATCAGACGTCGGGCTTCTTGTAAGCGCAGTTGTTTTTGAAATTGCAACGGACTGAGCGCGGTCATTGCCTTAAAGTGATGGTGGAATGTCGACTTACTCATGTGCACTTGTTGTGCGAGCTCTTCAACGCGCAGTGTCTGGCTGAAGTTCACTTGTAGCCACTCGATCGCCTGCGCAATTTGTGCGCTCTGGCTTCCTGATAGAGCGATTTGACGCAGTCTTTCTCCCTGTGGGCTTGTGAGCAATCTGTACAAAAGCTCTCGTTGTATCAAGGGCGCGAGGATGGGGATACTATCTGGCTCTTCAAGCAATCCCAACAACCTCTGGAACACGCTTAAAATAGGGAGATTGACCTCGCCTGTGGACATCCCACGATCGGGTTGTATATGGGGTGAAGGGAGCTTGATGTCGAGCACCAGTTGCGAGAGTTCTTGCTGGTTGAGTCTGATGGTGAGTCCAAGAAAGGGGTGTTCTTCGCTGGCCTCGGTCACCTGATAAAGGGCTGGCATGTGGATGGACGTAATGAGATAATGGCATGTGTTGTAATCAAATGCTTCTCCCTCTCCGATCTGTGCGCGTTTGGCACCTTGGGCGACGAGGCAAATACTGGGCTCGTATAATCCGATCGTCGGTGATGTTGGTGCATTGTGTTGGAATAACATCAATCCATCGATCGGTGTTTCGTATCTCACCGAGCCATTCGTCCATTTTTGGATGCTATTCTTCAAAATGTCGAGCGTTACGCTATGTTCTTCTTGTTTTGTCTTCTCCATATCATCGACCTCATCTACTGTTGTTGTATCTGAACGCAAGGTAGCAAACACGTTTGTGTATCGCAACCATTTTTCAGCGCTTCGGAGGATCAGGCAAACATCGCGTAGGATCATGATAACACCAAGAACTCATTCTGTTTATCCTATTGTTATGGCCTCGTGGTGTTGTCTGAGACGTCACGGATGGCTGACCACATTGATCAATAACGGATAGGTAGGAGAGATGATGAAAAGAAAACATATCATGTTCACCATTTTGAGCGTCGTGTTGGTTGGAGGGATGCTGCAACAGTATGCTGCTGCCAAAAAAACCACCAACGCAGTGAATACGTTACATGTCACACATGAAGCCAAGCGACCTTCGTTCCAGGGAGGCTCCAAAACATTCACTGGAAAAGCGAAGATAGACATGCTCTTTTTGCCCAACGCTCACAGGCATGCTTCTGCGGCGAATGTCACGTTTCAGCCTGGGGCGCGGACTGCATGGCACTCTCATCCGGCTGGCCAAACTCTGGTTGTGACCTCAGGGACCGGTTGGGTTCAACGTTGGGGGAAAGCGAAAAAAGTCATCAAAGTTGGTGATGTCGTTTGGATTCCACCCAACACAAAACATTGGCATGGTGCGACACAAAAGACATCCATGACACACACCGCGATCCAGGAACAACGAAAAGGCAAAGTCGTCACGTGGATGGAGCTGGTCAGTGATCTTCAGTATACTGGTGTCAAAAAGAAAAAGTGATCTGTTGGGTGTTTGTCGGCTGTAGTCGTTGGATGAAAGAAGTCTACGTCTTTTTCTTTTGCAGTGGCCTAAGCATCTTGCATCTGTCGACCTCAGCCCTTGAAAAGTGACTGAACCATAGGAGTCCCATTCGATGTTTCGATATATACTGTTTCTCGCGGTCGTGATGATTCCCACGCTCTCATGCCAAGGGCAACTTCTGCATGAGCAGGTTCCCGAGTCTGTTTCGGTTGTCGAGCATGTCGGAGAGCCCGTATGGGACGTTGGAGATGTGATGGATATACAAGAGAGAATACATCCTGATGAGGTCGGAGATGTGATGGAAAAGAAACCCGAGAAACCTGTCTCTACTGACACGCTGATCAAGCTGTCTTTTGGTACACATACTGTCATCATTAAAATGGCACAGAATGCAACGAGCCGGGATTTTCTGTCCCTGTTGCCTCTTACACTCAAGTTAAATGACTACGCCGCAACAGAGAAGGTCGCGACATTACCTCGAAAGCTCTCAACAGCAGATGCACCCGCTGGATTTGATCCTTCTGTTGGAGATGTGACTTATTACTCTCCCTGGGGGAATTTGGCGATCTTTTACAAGGACTTTCGATACTCCACAGGTCTGGTTCCTCTTGGAAAGATCCAGTCTGGGCTGAAAGACCTCGCGTCGCTTCAAAAAGAAACGAGCGTCCTTATCGAGAAGGTCAAGAAATAAGCGCCATCGTTACGGATATGGATGGTCTCATTTATACTGCCGAAGATGACGGTAGTTACAACGATACAGGAGAATCAAAATGAAAGGAACGATGCTGTACGGACCTGGTGATGTGCGTTTTGAAGAGCTCGACATGCCAGAAATCGTCGAGCCAACAGATGCGATCATCCGTGTCTCTGTCACTTGTGTTTGTGGTTCGGACTTGTGGCCTTTTCGCGGCTTGCAGCCGATGAATGGACCCACCCCGATGGGACATGAGTATTGTGGAGTGGTCGAAGAAGTCGGGAAAGATGTGACATCTGTGAAACCTGGACAGTTTGTGATTGGTTCATTTGCAACCTCCGACAATCACTGTCCAAACTGTACATATGGTTATCACTCCTCTTGTACACAACGTGAATTTATCACCCGCGCACAAGCGCCTTATCTCCGCGTCCCATTGGCAGACGGGACACTTGTGCCGACACCTGAGATGCCCTCCGAAGATATGATGCCCGGACTTCTTACGACTTCTGACGTGTTGGGGACCGGCTGGTATGCTGCTGATGCTGCGAACGTGAAGCCCGGCGTCACTGCTGTTGTCGTCGGGGACGGCGCGGTTGGTCTCATGGCGACACTCTCCGCAAAGCAGATGGGAGCAGAGCGTATCATCGTCATGAGCCGGAACCCTGCTCGGCAAGCTCTCGCGCGGGAGTTTGGTGCAACTGACATTGTCGAAGAGCGTGGTGATGAAGGTGTCGCTCGTATTCTCGATATGACCAAAGGGATTGGTGCGGACTCTGTCCTTGAATGTGTTGGGACACAACAATCGATGCAACAAGCGATCCGTACGACACGACGTGGTGGGTACACCTCATATGTCGGCGTCCCTCATGGTGTGGAGCTGAGTGGTCAAGAGATGTTCTTCTCACATATCCACCTTCATGGTGGACCTGCACCTGTCCGAAAGTACCTACCTGAGTTGATCAAGCTGGTGTTGGACGAAGTGATCGATCCAGGCAAAGTCTTCGACCTGGTTCTCCCCTTGGAACAAGTCGCAGAAGGTTACAAAGCGATGGATGAACGCCGAGCGATCAAAGCTCTACTTCGTCCCTGATCTGTCTGATTTTACGGATGTTGACGCCACCACTATGGTGAGACACAGATATTGTCGCCAGATTTACCTGCGTGGGGGCAGTGGCTCTTTGGATCGGATGCGGCGGCGAAGCTCGCATGATACGCCCTACATGCGATTGTATCGGCTGCTTTGTCTGTCCATGCCCCTGACGGCTTCGTCTTACACCACGCCATACATGCCGCTTTATCTTGGTGTTGCTGATCAGTCCCCGTACAATTTGTCATCACCTGCTCACAATACGCTTCACATCTCGTCCCACAGACATCTCCATTGCTCGATATACTCGCGTGTGGACAATGGAGCGCTGGATTCGTCTTCGCAGGTGCGCCAGCATGATATGCACGGCAATATATGGAGTTTCCCTTTGTGTCTCCTGCATTTCCGATAGGCATTCCGCGACATGCGTACTCGCATTGGATGCGATGGGAGTATATTTTTCCGACGCTCGAACAGTTGGCCATGACATTGTCGCAGTAAGCTTTGCAAGCGACTTGTCGTGTGTCTACACAGACACCTCCACCTGCTGGTCCTGCGGCGGGGCAATGTTTTGCTGGATCTCTCACAGCTGGAAAGCTCGCGTAATAGGCTCGACATGCGATCGAGTCTCCCTGTGTTGCGTCCCAAGCTCCGTCGATTCTTCCTACACACCAAGTCTCACACGCTTTTCTGTCTGAAAACTGGGCGTTGGCTCCTGTACAGTTTGCCATCACCTGATCGCAATACGATTCACAACGCTGTCCACAGACCTTTACGTTGCTCGTGATGGCAGCGTGTGGACAATGACTTGCTGGGTTCATTTGAGCCGGTGTACTTGCATGATATGCCCGACAGTAAGCCGAATTGACCAATGAGTCCTTTGGTGTCCCTGTCGGCATCGCTCGACATGCGTCGAGGCAATCTGTTCTGCTCGCGAAGACCGCGTGTTTGCCCGTGCAGTTTGTCATGACGTTGTTACAGTACAGGTCACATACAGGTCGCGGTGTGTGCTCTGGCATCTGCTCACGAGGTCTTTCTGGTGGAGGTTCCACTGCTGATTCACTTGGCTCTTCGACGAAGATGTCCTCTCTCTGTGCTGGCTCTTCGGGGAGGTTTGTGTGCTTCTCTGTGAGGTGTTCTTCTGGTGTACTTGTCTCTCTTTGCATTTCGCCTGCGTCGAAGGAAGATTCTATGAGGGGTTCACTTGCTCTTTCTCTTCTTGGTGCTTCTTTGTTTTTCTCTTTGGTGATGGTTTCTTGTTGTTGTTCGCTTGTTGGCTCTTTGGTTGCGTCTGGCGCACAGGCTTGGCTCCACAAGAGCCCCAAAGCACACAACACACTCACCCAAATGACTCGTCTCATCGCTGCCTCTTTGCGCTTAGGCCGTTTTTCATTCAACGACATCGTGTTCTTTGACTTGGAAGTCCACTGTGAATCTTGCCACATCTTTACGTCTTGGAACAACTCATATAGGATACTAACCCTATCGATTGGTCTGTCTTGGGCCGTTTTATCCAACGGCCTCATGTGTAGTGGAGTGTTGTGAACATTGGCCAAAAAGAAAAAACAAACCCGTCATAAAAAAAAGCAACAAAAACGCAAAAAAGAGACGGTCTCTGTCGAATTCTCCCGCGAGGACATACTCGCGCCCCTTAGAGACGAAGCGTCTGATGAGAATGATCGTCCACAATCGCCAGTGCATCGCATCGATCCTGGGACCGTCTCCTCTGAATTTACACCTGAAGACGCCAGACGACCCACGATGCCATCCCTCTCATTGAAGGACGCACAACAAGAGAGACGGCAGACGAGTGAGAGGGTGACACCTTCGGATGAGAGAGCCCCTGATCACTTCTCGACAGGAGGGCGCTCGACTGAATTACAAGATGAATCACAAGCCTCCAACGCGACCCACTCCGTTGAACGTCTCGATGAAAAGATGGAGTTTGGTCGGCGTCTTGAGATCTTCCAGCAACGCAACTCACTCCCTGAGACGTCGACACCTCGATACAAAACGCCACCTAAATTTAGGCACACACCACCTTCACAGCGTCGATATATCCTCGAACAAAAGGACTTTGATCAACGCCTGGCCTTTCACCACATATGGCTACAGACGGATGGAATGGAAGGGGAGCGTGTTGATCTCTCCGGTTTTGATCTTTCCCATATCTCCCTCGCTCACAAAGATCTCGAACGAGCTAGTATTTCAGGCGCCAAAGGTGTGACCTCTGCGCAGCTCGCAGGTTGTAATCTCTATCGAGTCACGCTCCCCGAAAAGACAGCACGAGAGATCGAAGACATGGAACAGATCCGTTCGATCTCTGTCCACGCCAGGATCTTGTTAACCCTGTGCCTTTTGTTGAGTGTATATTCGTTTCTTGTGCTACAAAACAGCCGTGATATTCACTTTTTACTCAATCTGAGCGAGACGCCGCTTCCGTTTGTTGGTGTTGACTTCCCCATCGTGAGCTTTTGCGTATACATGCCGATGGTGTTGTGTGGATTATTTGTCTATTTTCACCTGTATTTGCAAAAGGTGTGGGAGTCTTTGGCGATCAAGCCGGCTATTTTTCCAGGTGGACAATGTCTGGATCAGAGCGTTGATGGTTGGCTTTTGATGGGCGTTGGTGCCCGGATGATGCCCTTGCTTCGGACAAAGCAAAGAAGTCTTCGGTTTCTGCGTTGGTGCTTCGCGTGTGTCCTTGGCTGGGTACTTGTGCCGTTGTTTTTGCTCTTCTTTGTGACGCGATGTGCTGTACGTCATGACTTGTTATTGTCGTCCTTTCAGATCTCTTTATGGCTCTTTTCGCTGGGGTTCTCTATCTACTCCTACAGACTCGCGAAGCGGACCCTTGAAGGTGCTCCAAAGCGTTCGTTTTGGAAGATGTTACCTGTCACTGCCTGGAGTGTGTTGCTCGGTTTTGCTGTGCCTGTGCTGGGGTTGCTGATAGAAGCTCCCCTTGGGCATGTGAAATTTCCAATGTTCAACGCAGATTTTACGGATCAAGATGTCTCCGCGCGGCCTGATCGTTGGGACAGCGATGCTGAGCTGCTCAAATACACAAAGGGCGCACAACTCCAGGGGAGAAACTTAAAGTATCTTCAGGGACGTAAAGCTTTTTTGGTGAACGCAGATTTGCGCAGTGTGAATCTACAGCACGCTGATCTACGCGGCGCTGACCTTCGCAAAGCGATGCTGGAGGGGGCGAAACTGCAACATGCTCGACTGTCTCTTGCGCAATTGCAGGGGGCCAATTTACAGGAGGCCTTTCTCGATAACACGGACTTCTCATTTGCCAAAATGCAAGGCGCTGATCTTGCCGGTGTTAAGCTAAATAATGTTAACTTTTTGTTCGCAAAGCTTCAACAGGTGAATCTCAGCGGTACGCAGCTTAAAGATGTCGATTTGAGCGGCGTGGATCTGCAAGGGGCTGATCTTAGAGAGTCTGTTTTGCACGGTGCTCGTCTGGTCCTTACCAATCTTCAGCAGGTTCGGCTTCATGGCGCTGATTGTACAGGCGCAGACCTCTCCTCTGCGCGTTTGCAGGGAGCTGATGTGATGGGGGCGGTTTTTGCCAAAGCCAATCTCTACGAGGCCGAACTCAAGGGGGTTCAGTTTGGGGATGTCGATTTGCGTGGAGCGAAGTTAACCGAGGCCAATCTCCAATGGGCAGATCTCTCAGACGCTGATATCCGAAACGCGACCTTTCACTCCGCGAATATGAGAGGGGCGTTGTTCAACGAGATACAAAGAAGTATGCTCTCTCACGCATTGTCCCCATCGAACGAACCCGTTTGTCTCTCACGTAGGCTCGCGCTCGCCTGCTATAAGTGGTTGCTCAAACAGCAAGGTTTGACCGAACCGACCGAACGTGGCAAACAGAACCAACTCCAACCCCCATACTGTCCTGACTCCAAAGAGATCAAGGGGCCGATCTTCTTGTACGAACAATTACCTGACGGCATTTCAGAGGGAAAATGCCCGAAGGAACCGGTGAAACAACCCACAACACAACCTGCCTCTGAAAAATAATCATTCCTTTTCTTGGATGCGGGAACAGCACTGTTGAGAACATTCGTATGTTGGAAACATGTTGTACCGCGAGTGAGTGTATGAAGACTTTTTCGTTCGATGATTGGGATGCTTTGTGTGAAGGGAGAGAAGAGACTTGGCGCCTCTTTGTCTCGCGCTTTGGTCCTCGATTGTTTCGTTACGCAAGGACGATGCTTTCCCACGAAGCTGATGCCCTTGATGTCGTCAATGAGACCTTTCAGGGTGTGTGGATCAGTCGTACTGCCTTTCGGAAAGAGTGCAGTGTTGACACTTGGGTCTTTCAGATTTGTCGAAAGAAGATCCAACACAAGAGGCGGACTTTCTCCAGGATCACCTCATTTTTATCTGCCTATTCTCTCGAAGAGATCTTCTACACAGAGAACCCTGAAGATTCTTTGTTGCTTCAGAGTGAGCTCGAATGGATGCGACGAGCTGTGCGTTCACTGCCTTTGAAATACAGAGAGGTGTTGATTCTGCGTTACGTCGAAGAGTACTCCATTAAGCAAACGGCTGGTATCTTAGGCATTAAGGAGCACATCGTAAAAAACCGCGCGGCCACTGGTCGCAAAATGCTCAAGCAAAAGTATCAATCAATAGAGGGCGTGGATGCTTCTTCTCCTTATGCACTTTCGACGCAAGCTGAACAAGAAGAGGAGGTGGTATCGTGAAGCACGAACAAGAGACACACCTGCCAAAAGAAAAGACTCATTCTATTCAAGCATTTGAAGAGACTTTTTCACAATATGTCCAACACGAGCAGAACATCGAACCACCTGAGGACGTGATGAATATGTGGAAACGTCGAGAATTTTCGAGTGTACATGCCTATCAACAAAGAGCTCCATATCGGTATCCCATAACAGCGCGCTTTCCGCGCGCTGTTGTGACGACACTGTTTGCAGGTCTTTGTTTTGTTTTGCTTGGTCTTGTTGCTTTTCTTTTCTTTCGTCAAATGACGCACCAACAAGGTCGTCGTGTTGGGCATCCTCACAAGCGCGGTATACTTCCCCTTTTGCCAAAGAAGACCCTCAAGCAACAAACACTTCTTCAATCCTGGCATGCGGCCTCTGTCTTTGGCCGCTCTTCCTCTAAATGTGTGAAGAAATATCGACAATTTCGCTATATGGATGACGAGTTACCGAACTCTTTGAATCCATACTTTGCGGACAACATGGCGGCTGTTCGTATCACAAGTCTGTTGTTTGGCGGTCTTCTTCACTACCGATGGAAGAATGGAGCAGCACAGGTAGAAGGGCAACTTGCCCGCTCTTGGAAGGTCTTCAAAGGTGGAAAGACCGTTGAGATCCAATTGAAGCGGGGTGGAAAGTGGCATGACCAAAAAGATGTGACGGCTGATGATGTGGCATTTACGATCGATTTTTTCAAGCGACTTCAACCTGTCTGGAAGGGGTCATCGATGCGACGAGGGCTGGTCGCGAGACTTCCTTATTACAAACAAATCAAAGGCTACTCTCAGCTTGGAAGAGAGCGGATTCGTATTCACTTTCATGCTCCCCAAACAAACGCCTTGATGTGGCTGCAATTTCCGATATTGCCGAAACATCGATTTGTCGACGCGGATAAGACGTTGCGCTGGCCGATTCGTCAAGATGCATTTTCCAGGAAGCCTGTTGGTACGGGAGCGTATCGTTACAGTCGCTGGTTTGGTCGAAAAATCGTGCTCTCCTTGTGGGATGAACAGAGCTACGGTCCTTGTTTCAATAAGGTCGTGATGCAATTTGTTCCCAGTCATATGATCCGCAAGACAGTCTTGGAGTATGGGGGAAGTGAACTGGCTGTCCCTCTCTCCGATGGCGTCGTGCAAAAGTGGAAGGCACTCCAGGCGAAGACACATCGCAACGGGGGCGCAAGAGCCCGTAAGCCAATGCCCCATGCCGCGAGTTACGCAATAAGAGGCGGACTTTGGTTGATGTTCTCTCATACGCGATTTACCAAAGAGCCGGCGCTAAAGCGTGCGTTATTGCACGGACTTTCTTACGCCAAACTGCAGCGTGCGTTTCTCGGAAGAATGGCGAAGGGGACGTCTATTCCTTGGCGTACACGTTCTATGTATTGGCATCAGATGCAGCGAGCATATCCTGGTGGAGAACAAAAAAGTATCGACCAACGTCTCTTGTCGGCCGGGTGGAAGCGAAATGCGGATGGTGTGTTGATGAAGTCGCAAAAGCGCGCTGTCATTCGCCTTTTGGTAAAGCGGAAGATGTATCGTAAGTATCGGAAAGTCATACGTTACATGAGCCAGTCGTGGCGTAAACTTGGGATCGAGGTGTCTCTGGTCAAAGCCAGACCCAAAAAGTGGCGTCTGATGGTCTTTGAACAAAACGGATATGACGTACTGCTCGATAAGGTCGCTTTGGAGAGTCCATTGTCATTGTACTCGCTGCTTCATAGTCAAGGAGCCCTCAACCATATGAAGTACAACGAGCCGAAGATGGATCAATTGCTCGACAAACTCCTTGCGTCGAAGGGGGACAAAGAGACGAGACTCCTCATGAAGTCTTTTCGCTCACTTGTGATGAAAGACCTTCCTATATTCCCCTTGAAACCACTCGAAGGACATGTTGGGTTGTCTCGAAAGCTCAAGCACGTGATCATCCATCCATTTGACTTGTTCCACTTTTTTGGTCAATGGCGTTAATGCGCTCATGTGTGTCTTTTTTTCTTGGATTGGTCTTGGCGGAATCTTAAGAGCGAAATCAATGTGTTAAGGTTCTATGTGTAGCTTGGTTTTGTGTTGTTGGATTGCCCAATGTAGGGGAGTATGGTATGTGAAAAAGCTCTTATGTTGGGGATGCTTTTGTGAGGATCCTTTTTGTCACGATCATGCGGGATGACCTGGATATGTCGTGGCTGTGACTGTGGCTTTCGAGAAGAGTGATCTGCAACCTTGCTCTTTTCAACTTCGATCTGGAGGGTGCGAACGGGAGATGGCACGACAAATTCGACTGGACGATCTGGCTTTCTCTTTTCCTTCACTCTATGCAGCGCCTGGAGTGTATCCCTGGAATCCTGATAAACTCGATGCTTGGGCCTCTGGAGAGGTCAAATACAAACATGATCCCGAGGTGGATGAGCAAGGTCTACACGCCGTCCGCTTTGTCCTCTCTCTCGAAGACGCGAAGCGCACGTGGCGTGTCGGGGCGTTCAATTTGACCGAAGCGATTGAGCTCTGGGATGCACCTCATTTTGCGGCCTTTCAGCGCTGGACGTCGCTCAACGCTGACGCTCGTTATCCCGGCCAGCCCGCGTGGGAGATCGCTGGGATGCGTAGCCTCTCTTGGATTCAGGAGGCTGTTACACCACCTGCAGACGATCCCAAACAGCTCGATGAGCCACTACAACAACGCAAAGTGATGGTCTGGTGGAGTGTTGTTGGTGTCTTTGTGTCTGTGCTTTTTGTCCTCTTTATTCAATGGATGTCCGGCTGGAAGCTCGGTTGGGGACATACCTTCCCTTGGCTGCCAACACTCTGTATCGCGCTCTCTTTCGCCTTGTTTGGCTGGTGGCGTATCGTACAGGCTCGTGACATTCGGGACAATGGCTACCGGGAGCGTGAATTTTTGTTGCGCGAGAAGGAACTCTCAAACGAAGAACATCGCCTACAAGAGCAAACCAACGCCAGTGTTCGTCAGATGAGAGATCATCAATTTACACAAACACTTGAGATGGCTGGTAATAGTATGCAAGAAGATGTCGCGCTGCGTTGTGCTGCGATTCGTCAATTGCCTACATACGCAAATGACATGTCTTTTGATCAGCGCAATGAAGAGAATCCTTACAGAGCATCTGTGATCGCTTTGTTGTTGGGGATTTTGCAGGAGAGTGATGTGCGCAAAGGCTTCGAGGACGACGAAGAGACGCTCGCGTTGTTAGAGCTCTTACGTCACCATACCAACATCGCCTTCGATCAGATCCGACATCACATCACCGATGTTGAGCTTGCGCTCTGGAAAAACGCTTCCTTCTTGAACGAAGAAGAAGACGCTCCCTCCACCCATATTTAAACGCTCGGAGTCCTGGCTCCGACGCTCCCTCATCTTCTCATCTCAATGTCTCAAACTTTGATCAGATTTTCCCATATCCTGGACCATCTCGACGAGCTTACTGTCATTTTCTCCTCGCTTGGTGGTGCGGTCGAACGTATGCTCTCCTCCCGCTCAAACGCCTCCTCCCAAGCCTGAAGCCCAAAGTAAGGGTTGGGGCGTCCGACCTTGTCGAGCATGCTCTCTTTAGCTCCAGCAAACATATACACCCGTCCTGCGTGTGTTTTGAGGAGCAGCTCACCAAGCTCAACGGAGGTCTCTTTACTTGGATCGAGCTGTGCTTCTGTCACAGGTACACCTTCGATCGAGAGCGGTCCATTTTGGGCAATGAGCCGGATCTGTCTGTTTGGGAGGACAAACATCAATGCATGATCCTCTTTGAGCGAGGGATGCCCCCAAAATTCGTCACTTTGATGGGAGCCAAGTGTCGTTTGATAGCCTGGCAGAAGCTCCCAATGTCGATTGTCTCTGTTGAATTCGATGGCTTGTGTCGAAGTGGAAGGCGTTGGTGTGTAGAACACACAAGAACGACCCGCTACATCTCTCAGTGATTCGAGGTTGTCAACACGTCTGACAAATTCATCACATTGACCACAATATTTGACTTGGTCCTGATCTGTTGGCGTCAGATCATCCCACTTGAATGAGCAAGGGACGAACTCTATGGAGATGTCTTTGAGGTTCGCAAATTGTGAGCGACTCCAGTCTTTTAGCAGTTTTCGTGCGCGAGCCTGAACGTCTGGAAAATCGCTCTCTGTGAGTTTGTAGAGCGGAGCGATACAGGCAGGTCGTTGCAATCGGTGGAGGATGCGTATGATCGTGTGAAGGGTCTCGGGATGTGTGCTTTTGATTGCGATGTTTTCGAGTGAATCGATCGATTCTGGGGGCGCACCCAACAGCCGCTCATGGTTTTTGGGGAGATAGCGATCTTCCTCAAGTGGCTTGATCAGTTCACCACCAAAATGCCCCCAGACACTATCTGTGATCGCTTTTGTCGAGGCCGCTTGGGGTTGTTGCTCGAAAAACTGAGCGATATGAAATAGATCCTCGGCACAAATACGATCCCTCAACCATTGCAGAGCTTGATCGTACTTGAGATCTCGTATGATGGGATTGTTGGGATCCGGATAGAGCGTCCGCAAGGACTCTGCAAAATCTAGAGGTCTCGGTATGCGCGTTGACTCATCTCTCTCTACGGCTTGGTGAATGCATGCTTCCAGCGCTTCAGGGATGGATGGATTGAGCGCTGAGGGAGGTGTCGGTTCAAACGTACTTTCGAGGGAGCGTAGAAGCGACTCCGTCGTTTGTATGGACATCAATAGCTCTGCTGAGTGGGTGAGGAGATAGTACAGATATCCACCGAGTACGTAGACATCCGTTTTGGATTTCCAGTTTTCTCCCAGGAGAACCTCTGGCGCTTGTGGATGGAGCGCACCTGGTCCTGTCTCGGGAAAGGGGTGGAAGAAGTCGAGTAGGTAGAACGTATCGTTGTGGTAGGTGATGGATTGAGGGGAGAGGTTGCCTGGAAGATATCCGATCTTGGTGCCTGTCTCGGGAGCTGTGTAGTGTTGTGTGCATTCAATGGCGTCACAAAGATTGGCCATCCCTTGTGCGAAGTGAGTGAACGCGGTCTCTGTTTCGGGGAGCGTTGGGGATGGAGGAGATCCTGGCTGTAAGGGCAAGATATCCAGGTCTTCCATGACGAGACAAGCGATGTGTCTCTCTTCATCGTGATCGGTGTCATCCTCAAGCACTGGAAGACATTTACAGACTTTGTGTACTTTGGGGATGTTTGGGTGGGAGATGGATAAAAGAGCCTTCTCATGGTGAGAAACCATACTTTGAAAGCGTTGACTTTTCGAGAGCATCGGGTGATATGTGCGTATGAGATATTGTTTCTCTTCATCGAGATGACGTACTCTTTCAAGGCTTCCCCACGGAAGGTCATCTGTGATGGTGTGTAGCACTTTGTACGGACCAATTGTCGAATATGTACTCATAAGAATACCCGCTTTTTCTGGTGTTCTCTTCTATAGATGCTTTTTACATGAATAGGATTCACGATTTGGCACAAATCGTTATGCTTGCCATCGGGAGGTCGCATGTTTACATTGATTCGGCAGCTTTTGAATGTGGATTGTGCACAGCCTCATTGCTAGAGTAGGAGGTAGATAGATGTCGTCAAATTTGCGATTTGGTTCTGGACCTGAGTCTGAAGGTGGGATGGGACATGCGATGGCTGGATCATGGGGGTTGTTTTTGGCCTTTGCTTTGATCTCTGGGGTCATGGTCGCTTTTTCATACGTCCACCCTTGTATGCCTATGATGACATGCCTTGTTTCGAAAGTATCGGGGCTGATCGCGATCTTCTTTTTGGGGAAGACCTGCCTTGCCTCCTGTCCCCAGTCGTGTCCGACGACCTCCATCCGGTGGTTGTTGCCTTTTCAATCCAATACCTCACAAGAACAACACACTGACTTCAAACATGATGTCCTTCCTCTGGAAGGGTATACCTTTCGCACGTACAAAAGCATCGACAGTATCGGATATACTCACTGGGATGCTTTGACCTCCGATGATGTCTTTTTGCAGCGCGACTACTTACGCGCCTTGGAGCTGCATCCACCTCACACGATGAGCTTTCGGTATCTGACGCTGTTACGCGAAGGTGTGCCTGTTGGGGCTGCCTACGTACAACTCTTGGAGCTGGATCTTGCGCAGTTAGGAGAGGATGTCGATCAACCCTGGATTCGTCGTGTGCTCTCTCTTCTCGGTCCTGCGATCGGTGTCTCTGGTGGTGGGCAGCATTTACGTGTGTTGATGTGTGGGAATGCCCTTGGAAGTGGTGAACACGCAGTGGTTTTCTCCTCCGACGTCGAAGCTGAGGAGGGGTTTCGGGTGTTGTCCTCTGCGCTTCAGAAGCTCGCTCGGAGCGAGTCTCGCGAGCGTCCTGTTACCTTCATCGCGGTGAAGGACTTTTCGCAAAAGACAACAGAGCACACAGTGCTGCACTGTGAGTGTGGTTATCAACCCCTCACAGCCGAACCTATGATGGCCGTGACGTTACGTCCCGAGTGGAATTCATTTGATGATTACATGGGCGCGATGACGAAAAAGTATCGCAAGCGTGTGAGAGATGCCCGCAAAAAAGGGGCAGGTTTATCAAGACGTTCATTGCAAGCGCAGGAGATTCTTCACCATGCAGCGCGCATCGACGCGCTCTTTGTGGAGGTGTTGCACCGTGCAGGATTCCGCCTCGCCCGTATCACTGCTGAGACGTTTGCGTCTTTGAAGACACGCTTGGGTGAGCGTTTGATCTTTGATGTCTATGAGCTTGAAGGAGAGATTGTTGGGTTCAAAGTCTCCTTGCTCAACAAGTCATATCTCGACGCTTATCTCGTGGGGATCGATTACGAGGTCAACCGTGCACATTGTCTGTACCAAAATATGCTGTACGACTTTGTTGAGCTTGGACTCGACATGAAGAAAGAGTCTGTCCACATGGGAAGAACAGCCCTTGAGATCAAGAGCTGTGTGGGGGCTGAAGCCCAAGAGATGTCTTTTTATGTTCGCCACCCACAAACCCTCCCCAACACACTCCTCAAGCCATTCTTTTCGCTCGCACCGGAGAAAGAATGGACGCCACGCCATCCTTTTTCGACGCCCTCCTGAGTCTTCTTTACTTCTTTCACCGCCTGTAGATCTTTTCTTTCTGTTTGTCGTTGATGTATGGTGAAGATACGTTGATCGACATGGAGAGAAGAGGTTGGAAGATGCACGACGGTCTGTGGTTTCGTATACGATCTATCCTTGAGTTTTTGTTCCTGTTTGGGTTTCTGACCCTGATCGGTTCGTTATTCGTTTCGTTTTCCGTGCTGCTTGGAAAGTACGAGCTTATCACGCTCGCATTTGTCCTGCTCGCCGCGTCGAGCTTGAGGGTGTTGCTCTCCGAAGAGAAGCAAGAGCGATTAAAGGAGCTACCACTCGTCGGTGGTGCCGTGAAGCTATACGACAAACTTGAGCTTCACTACAAAACACAACCTCCCACCTTCTTTTTGTACTACCTGTTCTTTCCGATCACAGGTCCCGTTGGGTTTTTATTCTCTCGAAATGCGCGCAAAGAACTTGCTGTCTATGCGAGCCTGATCCAATGGATGTTGCTCCTACTGCTCGCTGAAGGTGTTGCATCATACTATCGACTGTATCGACATTTTGATGCAGGATTTGTGATGGACTGGTTCTACCTTGAGCTGTTGATCATCTATTTTCTCTGCAATTTCTTTACGATCCCTGTCGCGACCTCATCGATGCGCCTGAGACTCTCCGGACGAAATAAGCAACTCTTTGCTGTGACGACGATGTCATGTCTTGTCCTTGGTGTGTTGACGGCTTATTACACGATGGATGAGCGTTATCGCAATCTCATCCCGATCAACGTCATCCTCGACAAACGCATCTCCAAGCTCAAAGAACGCGAGGCGTACAAGAGGGCACATGTCCCGATCCCTTCAGCTCTGAAAAAGTACACCTTTTTCCCTCGATTTGAACGTGCGACACAGATCTTTATGCACCATCATGGTCCGGGGATGTTGCGTTTTTTTCGCAAACACTACTTCGACAAAGGGACTGACAAACAAGAAGAGTACTTGGAGTACATCAATGGAGCGTACCAAAGACAGCTCGCGCCGCTTATGCCGCTTGGAGAGAGTGAACAGTTTTTCTTGACGACGACCCAGGGCCGCCAGCATTTCTGGGGCGTGATCATGGTACCCTTTCGCGAGTCTGTCTTTTATTTTTTCCGATACAACGGGCTACGTTTGCGTTTGTACAAAAGGTGGGTGGATATCTCGATGAAGGACAGGCTTGATCTGCTCCAAAGGTGGAATCAAGATGCCTACTTGTTCTCGAACGGCAAACGTCTGGCGCAGCTGATCGTCGAGCGAATGAGAGGGATCGCGACGTATCTGGAGGAGAAACGCAAACTCCGCGCGAAACGTCGCAAAGAGGCGCAGAGACGTTCTGAGAATCGGCAGCTTGCGCCCGGTAGTGGCAAGATTCCGCGGCCTACTCGGTTATCCTCTTCCGCTGAGAAAGCAAAGCGCTCAAGTCAGGGGGCAAATGACGTACAGCGTAGTGAGCGTTTTCGATACCGTGCGGGCGGAGGTACTGCACCAAAGAGACGTGCTATGAGACGGTTCCGACGTGTGGGGAAAAAGAAACGTTATGCCCCGCAAGAATCGCCTGCGTATGGCAACAGAGGAAAAATGTCGAAATCGGACGACGCTGTACGTCAGAAGAAGATGATGCCAAGTCCTCCTCGCCTGCCTACGGTACCCAGAGCAACAGCTCCCTCTGCGGCATTTAAAAATGCTGCTCCTCGTCCTTCCAAAGACGTGAAAAAGATGGCGCGTCCTGCGCTGAGGCCTCCCATGAAACTGGCAAAGCCTTCGGTGAAGATGGCGAAACCTTCGATGAACAAGCCTTCGGTGATCAAGCCTTCCTCAAAGAAGCAGGTACCTCAACTTCGAGAAGACAAAGAGAAGAAGAAGATACGACGGATGTTTACGTTGTACCATTACAGGCTCTTTGAGTTTGATTTTAAGCGCGCGATGACGATGCGCTTGTTGTACGATCACTTTGGCGCGACACCTGAGCTTAAAAAGACTTGGTGGACGGTCCTGTATGAGTGGATCATCTCCTTGATGTTTAATCTTTTTTACCTCGCGATGCCTGTCCATATGGTTGTGATTGGCGTTAGCTTCCTGCGAGAGCGCTCTCTTGCCAAAAAAGAAGCCGAAGATGACGAAGTCACTGATGAGAGTGATCGCGAAGATTACGTTCCTACCGAATCATCGCCAAAGGATGTCCCAAATCCAGGGAGAAAAGATGAGGCAGGGGATGCTTTGAAGGATCGAGTGCAAGCGCGTGGAACTGTTGAGTTTGGTGTACAACATGTCACTTTCTCGGATGTTGTAAGTGAAGGTGATGGGCAAGGAAAGACGACGCCTTTTGGGGTGGACACATCCTCACTTCAGGAGGAGGTCTCTGACGTCGACGGGGGCGCGACGATAGAGCATAGCAAAGCGCGTACAGATTGGATACTTCGTCTGTTTGTTGGGTATATCCTCTTGAGTATTCCGATGCTTACATTGTCCGCTTTGAGTTTGCTCGATCATCATTACCGTTGGCTTCGCACGGTGTTTCAAGGTTGGATGGAGCTTTTTATTGTCTTTACAATCTGGATACAACCGATGGTGTTGTTAGAGCGGCACTCTTTTTGGCTCGGGATATTTCAGGTCGTCAGTGTATGTCTGTTTGTGGTTGGACTCTTCGCGTTGTGGCGTCGGAAGGCATGGCGCTACCTCTACTGGCAATGTATTCTTTGCATTTGGTTGATCTGTACATTTGTGAATGTGTATATGATCCGACACCATACATCATTGACCGTTGTATTCTTTTCGTTGGGTTTTGTGATGACGTCATGGATGCTGTGGAGATTCCAGGTCCTCAAACAACGTATGTAAGGCCACTTTCCTCTCTTTTTCATCCTCCCACTCCGTTCTGAGAGAGCCGTCTGTCAGGCTTCCTTGCTCCGAAGTATGTCGCATCTTGTCACATGAATGCTTATCATGTTGGTCGGACTGGTGTTGATGACAAACAACCTGTCTGAGAAGATTGGTGTGTTGTGCTGTGTTGAGGTTTCCGGATGAGAAAGTACGCCTATGGTTACAAGGATTTGAAAGACTTGGAGAGGGGGTTGGAGGATGAGCGGTCTCGTGTAAGGGTCGAGTCTGCGTTGGGGATTATTTTTCGTGTGTCTTATGATGAGGGACCGACTTATCTCGAACACTTTCTCAGGAGAAGAGGACACGAGGAGCGGCTGGTCGGTGCTTTGCTGTCGGCATTTGAAGCCAATGAGGAGTCACTTTTGTTAGAGGCCGGACAGGGATTGGCGTCGTTGGGGACGGATGCATTGTCTCGTCTTTGTGAGCTGTACGAAGATGTCCATATGCGGACACAATATTGGATTGTCCGTGCTCTTGGGGGGGTACAAACAGATGAGCCATGTGTTCTCTCTTGTCTTCGGGCTGCGCTCCATTCTGACGATGAATATTTACAGCTTGAAGCGATCAAGAGCATCGGAAAGTTGGGGGCAGGGGGACGCACGTTGGTCAAAGACTTGATCGGGCGTTTTGATGGTGCCAATTCATCACTTCGTTGGGCGATTGTCTTTGCGTTGGGGCGTTCAACGAGTCGTAGCCGTGATGTACAGACGATCCTCAAGAGAGGTTTACGAGACGAAGATGCGTCTGTACGCTCGGCTTCTGCACAGGCCATCTCTCTTCATCAAAAAAATGGCGGCAATCTCATCCCTGCGTTATTCCACGCGCTCAAAAAGGAACACCATCACGACGCGTTGAACGAGATGTTGCGAGCTTTGCAAAAGTGGCCTGCTATCTCACAGCGGGTCTCAGATGTCCTGTTGGGATTTCTGCATCACCCTGACGAAGGGCTTCAGCAGATCGCCATTCGACAATGTTCGGGGTTTTTCCCACTCTCCGAAGAGTTGTGTGAGAGGCTCCTCGACATTGCCTACCACCATGCCTCACCTGAACATAGAAGGGACGCTGCGGTCGCGTTGTTTTTTGGTCCTCCTTCATTTCAGCAGACGCTCCTTGAGAAGACACTAGATATCTTATGTAAACAAGAAGATGATGCACGACAGAATGCGGCGTTTGTGCTTCATTGTTCTGGTTACGGGGCTGCTGCATTCTCTACGTATATTGTCGCTGCGTGTGGGGACTCCGTTGATGTTGGAGAGCTGCATCTTTTACAAGCACTCCAGCACGTCGAGAAGCCTCCAAAAGGCATCCTCTCGTGGGTGCGTAAACGTTTTGCACAAGCGAACGTCGCTCCTGTGTTGGCATATCCCGAGTACGTCTTTTCGCTTCTCGAAAAAATGGATCCTGATGATCTTGTCGACCTTGTGGGACAACTCTACGATGAAGTGCGACATGTGTATTTCTCCAATGAGCTTGTCGCTTCTTTTTTGCGAATACTCGGACGGATTGGTCCTGCATCAGAAGAGGTCTGGCCGATATTGACGCACTTTATCGAGGGTGGTGAGTGTTCGGAGGAGCTTTGCCTTGCGCTTGCGTCGTTTGGTGATCGCGCTTTGCCTCTTCTCTTGGCGTTCGTGGCAGGGCGTAAGGAGAGAGAGGTTGTCTCTGCATTGCGAGGGCTTGCGAAGTTGGGGAGCGTTGCGGAAGAGCATTTTTCCGAGGTGTGGGCGTTGCGTTCTGCAAAGAGTCGTGCGGTTCGAGCCGCTGCTTGTGCTGCGTGCTTGGAAATCGATGAGGAGAGGGCTTTTGCGCTTGGGGTTTTGGATGATCTTTCCTGTGCGTCTTGCGGACCGGTGGTTGCGAGGCATATGTCCAGAGAAGGTCTGCTTTCGACGTGGAGTGACTGGGAGGATTTTCTTCAAAGAGGAGACTGTTCTTTCCAGGCGCGTGTCGAAGCTTCGATTTTATCGGAGTGGTTTGAGCGAGAAGAGCAGCATATGTTTGTTGTGGAGGCAGCTCTTCATACTCTGCGCTTGTCGAGTGTCTCCAACACACAGATCGAGGTTTTGCTCTTACCTGTTTTGGAGTCGTTGAGGACGTCACATCAGCTCCATGACGAGTCGTTTTTGAACGTGAGACATGTTGTGCGTGCGGTTTCTTTGTCTCATTGCTATATTGCCCAGTACTCGGAGAAGGGGGAGCGTGTAAAGCGTGTGTTTTCCTGGCTGGACGATGGGTTGAAGGCGTTGGCTTCTGGAGAGCGCGAGGAGTTTGTCGAATTTGCTCGTGAGGCGGTGTCTTTGTACAAACTTCACACAGAGCTGCATCCAGTCCGTGGAAATTCGGCAAAGAAGGAGTGGTTGAGGCAGTGGAAGAGTGTATGTGCGGGGTGGGAGCGACATAAGGTGCGGAAGGGGAGTGTGTCTGTTTCGCAGGAGGCGTGGGAGGATGTGTTGTTTGGTGGCTGAAGAGTTGTTTCTCTGGTGGCCTCAGACAAAGAGTCGGATGAGCCAGGAGATCCCGATCCAGGCACCTAGTGCGGAGCCAAAGTTTGAGAGGACCGCGACGAGTAAGACTCGGGTGAATGCGTTTTTATAGATTCCGCTAAAGCTTACGATATCTTCGTTGATACGTTCACAGTCTTCGACAGTGGGTTTGCGTAGCCAGGCTTCGACGAGTCCTGTCACGACACCAGCGCCGATGGCTGGGTTGAGTGAGGTGATAGGAGAGGCGATTGCGCCTGTGATAATGGTCAAGAACTTGGCACCAGCGAGGGCCGCGAGGAGCGCGCACATGATGGCGTTGGGAAGGATCCAGGCGTACAGCATGGTCTGTAGGTCTTGGCCTGATTTGCTTTGGTATCCGTAAACAAACAGTCCGATGACGACAGCAGGGATGATCCATTTGAGGGTACCGACCCACTTGCTAGGTGCGGGTAATTCGTCGAGTTTGGAGATGTCGACAGATTGTTTGAATTGTCGTTTCATACCTGGGACGTGGCCGGCACCGACGACGGCGACTATTTTTTTGCCGGGGGCTTTTTCGATGGAGGAGATCAGGTATTTGTCACGTTCATCGATCAGACTTTCTTTGACTTGTGGGAATTCTGTCGCGAGGGCGTCGAGCATACCAGAGAGTTGTTCTTGTTCTTTGAGTTGTTCGAGTTCTTCTTCGCTAAACTCTTGTTTTTCGAACATGCTCATAAAGAGGCCCATCATCATCGTGATCTTCTGGAAAAATCCGAGGTTGGCCCAGGTGCGGCGGAGTGTTGTTTGGACATCACGGTCTGCGAGGACGAGTTCTGCGCCGACTTCATCGGCTTTTTCGAGGGCAGCCATCAACTCAGCGCCGGGTTTGACACCAAATTGTTCTCCCATGCGTCGTTGGTACATGCTGAGTGCGATGTGGGCGAGCAGGTAGAGTGTTTTTCCCTGGCGGATCACGTCGAAGATGTTGAGTTTTTTCCAAACACTTTCGTCTGTGAGTGATTTGTATCGGGTCTCACACAGCTCTACGCAGACAGTGTCTGGTTGGACGGCGTCGATGACGTCTTGGACTTCTTCGACGCTTTTTTGCGAGATGTGTGCTGTACCAATGATGTAGTATGTCTTCTCACCGTCTTCGAGGATGGTGACGTTCTCAGAAAATTCCACAGTATTTCTCCATGTGCCGTGAACGAACGGAAATTCGAGCGTTTCCTGGACTTTTTTGTTTGATTCATTGCATCATTTTTTCGACCAGGCGTCTTTCTCCATACCGTTCATCGCTCGAAAAAACAAGCCTGACTGCCTGAGAAAAGATATACCTGCTACCAAATTTGGCAACCTCTTTGCGTAAATAACGCCTCTTTTTGATGGCTCCAGGGGTCGTCGCGTTTGTGTCTTCGCAAAACGCACCTGGAGGGTTATACCGTATTCATGGGGGAAACTAGAATGCTGATCCAGGCGTAGTTGCACTTGTGTCTTCACAAAATGCACCCGAACATACGACACAATCCCTCTGGTACAATACGGATATTGCAAGCGACATACACCAAACGCTTGATTGCTCAGGTCATATATGCGGTTGTCATTTGCTTCATTCACTTTGCAACCACCCCTTCAACAAACCTCTCCATCCCCCTGAGCCTTCGGCTCTTCCCCCTTC
>MDTD01032986.1_pt1 | contig 24117 bp, 25 predicted proteins | sample 811221 | NCBI WGS metagenome assembly MDTD01 (sample SAMN05326646, study PRJNA326480) | marine metagenome | isolation source: seawater | place: Pacific Ocean: South West | collected 2011 | reverse complement strand
TTTTCAGGGGAATGAAAAGAAAAAGGACTTTAATTTCAGCATAATAAAAAAAGAAAAAATAATTGAACTCACAATCGTTACTAATGACAGGCCTAAATTGTTTTTAGATATAATTTCAATTTTTGTTTCGGAAAAAGTTTCTGTTTTGGAGGCAAGGATTTTTACTTTAGATGACAATAGTATTATAGATACATTCAAGATATCATTGGATGGAAGTGATTATTTAGAAAAAAGAGAAATTGAAGGTAAAATTGATAAATTAAAGATAAAATTAAAAAATCTTGGAAATGAAAAGTTTTTGGATTTTAACAATGATCTTTTGCTACAAAAAAATATTCATAAGAAAATAGAGATTAGTTTAGATAATACTACATCCTCAACTTATTCCATTTTAGTTGTCGTAACAAATAATAGACCAAGGCTTCTTTATGATATCTCAAAAATTTTAATAAAAAATGAACTTATAATTTCAACAGCAAAAATTTCTACCAATGGCGATTTTATAGAAGACAGCTTTTATCTAAGAAATAAATTTGGATTTAAACTTAGAGATGGAGAATTTTCTGATAATCTAATTAAAGAAATTAAACTTTCTTTAACTAAAGTTCCTGAAAATGTTTTTTAAAATAGTTTCTATTGTTGGCTCAATGACTTTTGTCAGTAGAATCCTTGGTTACGCAAGGGATCTTCTTATTGCCCGAGTTATAGGTGCCGGTTTGATTTCAGACGCATTTTTTGTTGCCTTTAAACTCCCTAATTTATTTAGAAGATTATTCGCAGAGGGGTCGATGAATTCAGCTTTTATTCCTATCGTATCTGGTGTTTTTACAAGGTCTGGAAGAATCAAGGCAAACGAATTTTTTTCTAAGGTTTTTTCAGGTCTCCTAGTTTTTTTATTTTTACTGTTAATTGTATTTGAGATTTTTATGCCCCTCATTATTAATTTAATTGCACCAGGATTTTCAAAAAATCCCGATAAATTTTTGATGACGATAAACTTTTCGAGATTGGCTTTTCCATTTGTTCTTTTTATTTGTCTTACATCTTTGGCGGGATCGTATTTAAATACTCTTGGAAAATTTGCTGCAATGGCTTTAACCCCGATAATTTTAAATTTAACACTAATTTCAGTTCTAATAATTTTTTTTAATTTCACATCTGAAAAGATTTTTGTATCTAAAATTTTGAGCTTCTCGATCTCAATGGCAGGACTTATTCAAATTATTTGGTTAATTTTTAACTTAAAAAAAAATAACGTTAAATTAGAAATAAACATAAAAGAGATATTTCAATTTTCCAACATTAACAGTGATATTAAAAAACTTCTTCTTCTTCTTCTTCCTGCAATTATTGGAAATGGGGCATACCAAATTAATTTACTAATTGATATGATTCTCGCATCAACTTTACCTGATGGTTCAATCTCTTATTTATATTATTCAGATAGAATTAATCAGTTACCTCTGGGTGTATTTGGAATTGCAATAAGCACGGCACTTCTTCCACTTTTATCTGAGCAGATAAAAAGGAATAAAAAACAAGAATCAAAAAAGAGTATTTCTAATGCAATAAAATTTAGTTTTATTTTTTCAGTACCATCAGCAACAGGAATTTTTTTACTCTCAAATGAAATTGTTAGTTTTTTGTTTGAGAGAGGAGCGTTTGACTCTTTGGATTCTGTCTTAACAAGTAAATCTTTGGTTGCACTATCTGTAGGACTCCCAGCATTTATTTTAATAAAAATTTTAGTTGTCCCATTTTTTGCTAATGAGGATACAAAAACACCAATTTATGTTTCTTTAGTTAGTATGCTATTGAACTTAATTTTAAATTTAATTTTAATTCAAAAGTTTTTACATGTTGGTCTTGCGATTGCTACATCAGTTTCTGCCTGGGTAAATGCTTTTATTTTATTTTATATTCTTGAGAATAAAAAAATAGTTTCTTTTGATAGAAGTATATTGATTGTAATTTTAAAAGTATTTGTATGTTCACTTCTAATGGGATTATTTATAGATTTTTTTATGCAGATAAATAAGTTAGTAATATTGGAAAACTTTTTTTCTGAGAAAAAAAATCTCTTGCTCCTTATTGTAATTTTTTCTGCTAGTATTGCATACATTTTTATGATTTACCTATCTAATATTAAGGAGATTAAAAGTATAAAATGGAGGAAAAAAATTGATTGATGAGTTAGTTTTCTCTGGAGTACAGCCGACTGGAAATCTTCACCTAGGGAATTATCTTGGAGCAATAAAAAATTGGGTAGAACTTCAAAAAAAAAAAAACTGTATTTTTTGCATAGTTGATCTGCATGCAATAACAGTTGCTGAAAATAGATCTAAATTAAGAGAAAATACACGAGAGGTTTTAGCAGCTTACATTGCTTCGGGAATCAAACCTGAAAAAAGTATTATTTTTTGCCAGTCATCTATACCTTCTCATTCAGAATTAGCATGGATATTGAGCTGTCATACTCCAATTGGATGGCTTAATAGAATGACTCAATTTAAGGATAAGGCTGGAAAAAACAAAGAAAAAGCTCCATTAGGACTTTACTCTTATCCAGTTTTAATGGCGGCAGATATTTTACTTTATAAATCAACTCATGTTCCTGTAGGAGAAGACCAAAAACAACATCTTGAGCTGAGTAGAGATATTGCACAGGGTTTTAATAGATTTTATAATAATGATTTCTTTCCTATTCCAGAACCAATTATTACTGGAAGTGCTACTAGAGTAATGAGTTTAAAAAATGGACTAAATAAAATGAGTAAATCAGATCCCTCAGATTACTCTAGAATAAACCTTACGGATCAAACGGATGATATAAGAAAAAAGATTCTAAAAGCAAAAACAGATTCACTTCCATTTCCAATTAATGAAGATGATTTAGGCAAAAGGCCTGAGGTAAAAAATTTGGTCAATATTTTTTGTGCATTTAAAGGTATAAATAAAAATTTGATTTTTAAAGATTATGCAGGAAATGATTTTAAAAAATTTAAGGAAGATCTCTTTGAAATTATCATAAATGAGATTTCGAAAATTTCATATGAAATGACTAAGCTTCTTAAAGATAAGTCTTATATTGATAAAATTTTATCTCAAGGAAATCAAAGAGCTTTAGAAATTGCTTCAAAAAATATCAAATTAATTAAAGAAATAATAGGTTTTTCAAGACCATGAGTTTTTATCTTCCAATAGCTGAAATTCAAATTAACATTTTGGTTATACTCTTTTTTGGTTTTTTGGTCGGTTTTATGTCAGGTTTATTTGGGGTTGGCGGAGGTTTTTTAATGACACCATTATTGATTTTTATGGGAATACCTCCATCAACAGCTGTAGGAACTGAAGCAGTTCAAATTTTAGGATCCTCAGTTTCAGGAGCAATTGCTCATGGGAGAAAAAAAAATATAGATTATGAAATAGGAATTTTTCTTTTAATTGGAGGTATTTTTGGATCCACTGTAGGTGTAATAATCTTTAATTTCCTTAAAGAATCAGGGAATATTGACCTAATTATCAACATTTTATATGTAATTTTTTTAGCAACTATTGGTATTTTAATGCTTATTGAAAGTACTTTATCTATTCTGAGAAAAGAAGAAGTACAGGTCAGAAAGAAAAAAAGAAGAACTTTTTTAGATTATATGCCAATGAAACTTCGGTTTAAAAGATCAAAAATATATATTTCAATCTTTTTACCAATAACTATAGGTATTATAGTGGGACTTTTATCTGCATTAATGGGTGTTGGTGGTGGTTTTATAATGGTTCCTGCTATGATCTATTTATTTAGAATGAACACAATTTCTGCAATTGGAACCTCATTATTTCAAATAGTATTTATTACCCTTAATGTTTCAATTCTTCAAGCTACATACAATCAATCTGTGGATTTAATTTTAGCAATTTTTCTTTTAATCGGAGGTGTAATTGGTGCACAATTCGGTTCAAAACTAACTTCTAGATTTAGAGGTGAACAAATCAGAGTTTTGTTAGCAATAATTGTAATGATTGTATGCTTTTGTATGGGTTTAGAATTAATAAGTGAACCGTCAATGAATTCAAGAATCATAATTAGAGGTACAAACTAAATGTTTAGATTAATAATTCTTATATTGTTATTCCATAAAACTGCATTCTCAGATGTTCTTACATTTGATATTTCAAACAAATTTGTAAGTATTTCAGAAAATAAATTACAACCAGATTTTACTATTTATGGATTTACTAATTTTAAGGATTCCATAGTAGTAAAGATTAAGGGTCCTTCACAAAAAGTTATTCTTCAAAAGAAAAAAAAATTATTCAATATGTGGACATGGAATAAAACAGGTGAATTTTCGTACCCAGGTTTATCTCACTACTATACAAATAAAGAAAGTAAAGAAATTGATTTTGAAATTAAAAAAGATTTAGTTGATGAAATAAAATTAATTGGGAAAGATGATGATAATTTAAAGAAAGAATTGATTGAAAAAAAAAGATCTATAGGGTTATTTTTGATTAAAAATGACTCCTTCAAGAAAATTAATAAGCAAATTCCTGGTTTTTTTAAAATTCCAATTTATCTTCCTAAAAATTCACCAGCAGGAAGATATAACGTAAGTATGAGCATAGTTAATAAAGTAAATACATATGAAACATCCAAACAACAAATCGTTGTAAAAAAACCTGGACTTAGTTCTTTTGTGTATCAGTTTGCTCACAAATATTCTTTTATATATGCAATATTTTCTGTTATAATAGCTATTGGTCTCGGCTTGATAGCAGGAGTTTTATTTAGGAAATTTTAATGAATAAAGAACTGAACTTTTTAGTTGTTTTAGATGATTCTGAAGAAATGTTTAAAGCATTGAAATATGCTGCATTAAGATCTGTGAGAACAAATGGTAGAGTCGCAATTTTATATACATTTGACACACTTGATTTTAGCCATTGGAAAGCAGTAGAAGACATTGCTGAAGCTGAATCAAGAGATGAAGCTGAATCCAAAATAGAAAAATATGAAAATTTTGTTCTCAAATTTACAGATAGAAAACCCAAAAAATTTATTATGAAGGGTGATAGGATAGAATGTATTATCGATTTTTTAAATTCAAATAAATTTATTTCAAATTTTGTATTAGCTGCATCTTCAAGCAATACTGGACCTGGTCAGTTAATTACTTCTTTTACAGGCAAACATAGATCAAAGATTAAAGTACCTATAACAATTATTCCTTCTGATCTCAGTGAAGAAGAAATTGACAACTTATCGTAATAACACTATTTTTATAATATGTTTATTCAAACTGAAATCACACCTAATCCATTAACTTTAAAATTTATTCCAGGAAGAAAATTATTAGATAAAGGTACTGTTGAGTTTAAATCATCAAAAGATGCAGAATCATTTGTATTAGCCAAACGTCTTTTTAACGAAGGTTATATTTCTAATGTTTTCGTTGGAGAAGATTTTTTGTCTATTACAAAATCCCAAGAAGTTGATTGGGAGGTAATTAAACCAAATGTTCTTTCAATAATTACGGATTTTTTGACCTCGAACGAAAAAATTTCAATTAAAGAAAAAAATAAAGATAAAAAGGTTAAATATAGTAAGAAAGAAGAAGAGATAATTAAGCAAATTGAAGAAATTTTAGACCAACGAATCAAACCTGCAGTTGCACAGGATGGCGGAGATATCCAATTTGTAAAATTTGAAGGTGGGATAGTTTTTCTTGAGATGAGAGGAGCATGTTCAGGTTGCCCGAGTTCAGTACTAACACTTAAGTCTGGCATTGAAAATATGCTTAAATATTATATTCCTGAGATAGTTTCTGTGGAAGCAGTTAATGGGTGACCACTCACTTTATAAAAACTTAATTTTTTTTCTTATAACACTAGTTTCACTAAATTTAGCCATTGGCTTTTATAAGGGAGTTTCAAAAAGCTACAAAAAACAATCTGAGAGAGTTAACTACAGTATTCTGGGCCAAGAAGGTTCTAAAAAATACACGTCAAAAGAAACAGTTGATTTTATTAACGAAGCAAATGAAATGATTGGAATCTTTCAGAAATATAATTTCTCAGTAGACTCATTTTTAAGTAATCAAAAGTCAAATTTTATAATTTTTTCCTCTTTGCCAAAAGATTTCATGTCAATTGAGCCAATTAAAGAAAGAAAAAATTTATTTATTAACACACTTCTTCCTATAATTTTTGTTGAAAATAAAAAAATTATTGATGATCGAAAAAAAATTTTAGAGTGGTGGAGAGAATCTGATGGAGACGTTTATTCAAGAGATTTTTGGCCTTCTTGGCTTTTTGAATTAAGCGAGAAATATGATTCGGAAGAAGCTAATTTGGGTAATCTATTAATGAGAGTTGATGTGGTTCCAATATCTCTTGCATTAGCACAAGCAGCAATTGAAAGTGGTTGGGGAACTTCAAGATATCTTAGAGAAGGAAATTCTATTTATGGCCAATATACTTTTGATAAAGAAAAAGGAATCATTCCTGAAAAACGTGAAAAAGGAAAAGAATTTCTTGTAAGGAAATTCAATAATCTCTCAGATGCAACAAGATCCTACATTAAGAATTTGAATACTCATAGGGCGTATGAGAAATTTAGACAAGAAAGAAGAACAATGAGGATGAATGGAGAAGTTTTATCAGGAAAAACCTTGGCAACCTACTTAAACAATTATTCAGAACGAAGAACAGCATATGTAAGAGATTTAAAAAAATTAATTGAGAGCAATAACTTTATGAAATTTGACTATATGGAATTTAACAATTAATTTTCCCTAACATAAAAAGTCTTTCCAAACCAATATACTTCTTCCTTATTTTTCACCAAAGTGCAATTAAGTCTGTAATTTTTTTTTTTTTCTAGACCAGAAATTTTTAGATACTTTTGATAACTATGATTTTTAATTTCAATAATTCTAGCTGAATTACTGATATAGCAATTTATTTTTTGTGCTATATAACCTGATGTAAACTCAATCAAAAGATCATCAGTTTTTATTATGGTATCGTCAGGAGAAAAATTAAAAATATTCAGAGGTTTTGTATTTACAACCATTTTAAATCTTTCAATACTTCCGAATTCAGAGTTAATAGGAAATCTTGGAAGAAAATATTGATCTGAATAAATACTAATTGGTCCTGAGTTCTGAGTAAAAGCTAAATCAAACCCAATTTTTTTTAAAATAAATTTTGTTTTTTTTGAATTTTCTCCATAAGGATACGAAAAAATTGATGGTAAGATATCCAGGTTTTTTTTGATTTCATCTTGAGCATTTGAGATAGACTCTATGATTTCTTCTTCATTTTGATCTAATAAACTTTCATGATCTGATGTATGATTAAAAATTTCAACATTATCAAGATGCATTTCTTTAATCATTTCCCAACTCATAAAATCAGAATTATGTTCATTACTCACAAAATTTGTTGATAAAAAAACACTAAATGGAAATTCAAAAGACTTTAATATTGGATAAGCATATTGGTAAACACTTTTATAACCATCGTCAATTGTAATAAAAACAGTTTTATTCGGAAGCTTTTCCTTTTTTTGGAAAAAAGAGATCAAGGAGGACAACGGAAGAACGGTATAATTATTTTTTTTTAAAAAACTCATTTGTTCAACAAATTCATCTGTATTTATATTTGTAGAACTTAAATCTGTTTGATTAAATCGATGGTACATTAGTACAACTATAGAATTATCAATTGCAAATGTATATTTTGGAAAAATGAAGAAAAATAAAAAAATAAAAAGTATCATCGTCTAAATAATGTCCTGAATTATTGGATAACTTTTTGAATTAAATAATTGGTAGTGCCACCATTCATTTCTGAAAAAATCCCATCCAGCATCTGTCATTATTCCTAACAATAACATACGATTTTTATATGATGCTTCAGAAATATTTAAATTTCCATGATAAGATAATTTACTGAACTCATCAAAACCTGTTCCCATGTCAAGCTCATTACCTTTTAAATCAACAAGGGTTAAATCAACCGCTACTCCTCTAGAATGAGGAGATCCTCTTTCAGGTGGAACTATAAAACTTGGATCTGGTAAACATTCCCATAGTTTTTTTTGAACATAAACAGGTCTATAAGCATCAAAGACCTTAAGCCTTAAACCAATTTTCTTTGCAATATTTATTGCCAATATTAAATGTTCAAAAGCAACTTTATGAATAAAGCAAGCTTCACTTTTAAGAATTATAGAATTTGTAAAATTGTCAATTGAAGCATATTTAAGATCAACATCAATACCTAATTCTTTTTTATTTACTTTGATTAAATTTTTATTCATTGTTAGAACTTTATCATGTTATCATTATCAATTTTTTCTTCAAGTCAGAGAATATCTGTTGCTATCTATGAAAATAATAATTTATTAAAATTAGAAGAGTCCAACAATAGTAATAACAAAAATGAGGCGTTGTTTGGAGTTTTGCAACGAATTTTTGAAAAATTAAAAATAAATAAAATTTCCAAAATTTTTTTTTCAACAGGTCCAGGAAGTTTTACTGCAATTCGTTCAATAAAAGCAATTGCTCAAGGCATATCAATTGTTACAAAGTCTAAAATTTACTCTATTAATATGTTTGATATTTTTATGAAACAAATTAATCTTAAGAACACCCATATATTAATTTTTTTCCCCTTTGGTAAAGAAACAGTTTTCTTTAGACTCTTTAAATCTAACAAAGAAAAATTTTTACCAATTTCAGAAATACTTTTTGGAACATCAGAAAAATTTATTGAGTATTATTTAACAATTTGTAAGGAATACAAACATATTCAATTATTTACTAATAAAGAAGCAGACTTTAAAAGCTTAAAAAAATTAAAAAAAACTTCAATTAAAACACTTGAAATTAATGCCAAAACACTTGGAGAAGCATGTTTAAATGGTTTTTTTAAGGAAGACCTAAACATACACTACCATCATACCTATTATGAAAAAACATAAAATTTTACAAATGGAGTTTTCTCATTCAAAGACGGTTTATGACCTTCAATTAAAAAATAGAGATGAATTAGGAAATAATATTTGGATGAGTTGGGAAATTGATAATATTTTACATACCAGAAAAAAATTTTGTAAAGTTAGTATGAACAATGAGAACCTTACTGGTTTTTGTATTTTTTTAATTACAAATGATTTTTTGGAGCTTTATTCAATATTTGTTGACCCAAATTATAGAAACCAGGGAATTGCAAAAAACTTTTTAAAAAGTGCAAAAAACTATTGTAAGAAAAATTTTTTAAAAAAAATTTTATTAGAAGTAAATGAGAAAAACAAACTTGCCATATCACTTTACAAGAAAAACGATTTTTTTTTCTTTGGAAAAAGAAAAAACTATTACATGGAAGATGGTAAATTTTATGATGCTTGGCTAATGAGGCTAAATTTATAACTATTTAACTACAATTTCATAAATTTCATCATGTATCTTTTTTGATGTAACTTTAAAATTTTTTTTTAAAGTTTCTTTTAAGGAGAGGAGATTTTTTTTTCCTTTAATTAAAATAATTTTTTCACTAACCCTATCATGTTCTTTAAGAAACATTTTAGCTTTTAAAAATGTTATAGGACATTTTTCTAGTGTAATATCTAAAACTTTTTTTTTCATTTCTTCCGTTATATGTTATATATGTAAAAAGTTAATTTTTTAATTAAATTTGTTTTTAAAATGCCATATTTTTACAACTAAAAATAATAAAAAGTTTAATAAAATGAGTTCATTATTAGATAAATGTAACAAACTTGGATTAAAAATGACCGATCAAAGGAGAACTATAGTTCAAGTTTTGTCAGAATCAAAAGACCATCCAGATGTTGAGGCTGTGCATAGAAGAGCATCTAAAATTGATAAAAGGATAGGAATAGCAACAGTTTATAGAACAATTGCGTTATTTACGGAAAACAATCTTTTGGAGAAGCATGAATTTAAAGGATTTAGTTCAAGATATGAAACAGTAAGAGAAAATCATCATCATCTTATAAATATAAGAAATGGTGATGTTAAAGAATTTAGAAATACATTTATTGATGCAATGCAAAAACAAATGGCTAAAGAACTAGGCTACGACCTTATTGATTATCGACTTGAGCTCTATGCCATACCAAGCAAAAAAAAGGAGGAATAGTAAATTGGTGTATTTAACTCAATCAAAGCTTAATGGAGTTAAATCAATACTTTCAAAAGTAAGTTGCGTAGCAAAAAATGTAATTTATATACCAAAGTTTTCAAATAAATTGTTTAAAAATAAGACATTAACTAGCAACTTAGCTTTAACTAAAAAGGTTGAATTTTCCTTTGGGTCTTACCTTGTTACAACAATTGACTCAAACAACCCACTGATAGAAAATGTACAAAAACTAAGGTACTCTAGTTTTTTCGGGAATTCTAAGAATGAATTTGATAAAGATGAATTTGATCAAGAATGTGATCATCTTGTTGTCATTGATAAATCTAAGGGGGTAGATTTTGTTGTGGGTACATATAGATTATTAATTAAACCAAAGAATATAATTTATAAAAAGTTTTATAGTGAAAGTGAGTTTGAAATAAAAAAATTGTTTGAAACAAAAGATATTACACTTCTTGAGGCAGGAAGATCTTGTGTTGTAGATGGTTATAGAGATGGGAGAATTATTAGATTGCTTTGGAGAGCTTTAGCAACCTATATTCTTAAGAATAATATTGATTTAATTTTTGGTTGTGCAAGCTTCCCCTCTTCGGATTATCAAAAATATGTAAAACAATTATCTTACCTTCATAATAATCACGCACCACCGAAACAGTATTGTACTAGCCCACTTAATCATCTTAAAGCAAAGTATAAGGTTTTAAAAAACATAGAGTTGAAGAATTTTGAAATTTTTAGAAGCCTACCACCTTTGATTAAGGCCTACATAAGAGCAGGTGCATGGGTAGGAAAGGGAGCTATTATAGACAAAAAATTTGATACAACTGATGTTTTAATAATTTTAAAATCATCTAAAATAATTAAAAAATATTCCCAATTAGCCGTAAATGAATAAAATTTTTTTAATACAATGTTATATTCACCAATTCTTTCATTTTTAAGAATTTTTCCATTAACCATCTGGACAATTTTTTGTTCATTTATGCAATTAATTTTTTTTTCATTAGGTAAAGAGAAATTCTTTATTTTTTACAGACTTTTTTTTAAAGGATTAACAAAAATCTTTGGTATCAAAATTATTTGTAAAGGCAATATAGAAAAAAATAACGTACTTTATGTTTCAAATCACGTGTCTTACCTTGATATAATTCTTCTAGCCTCAAGCGTAGATGGAGTATTTGTTGCAAAATCTGAGATATCAAAATGGCCTTTTATAAATAAATTATGCAGACTCGGAAGAACTATATTTGTAGAAAGACACAATAGATTGAAAGCAAAGGAACAAAACAACTTTATCGGTAAAAATTTGAATGGTGGTTATAATGTCATATTATTTCCTGAAGGAACATCAAGTGATGGAAAGAAAGTTCTTCCTTTTAAAAGTTCTTTATTAGGTACAATAGAATTTGAGTCAAAGAAAAACTTTCTATTACAACCCGTTTCAATAACATATATAAAATTAGATGGTATTCCTGTTGATAATAAATTTAGACCTTTCTTTGCGTGGTTTGGAGGAATGGATTTAATTTCACATGCATGGAAATTTATGGGTCTAGGCGTAAGTGAGGTAAAGATAAATTTTCATAAGGCAAAAGCTTTTTCAAGTTTTAAGAATAGAAAAGAAGCGACTAAATATAGTTTTGAATGTATTTCCTCACAAGTTTCTGAAAATAATAAATCAATTGAAATAGACAATAAAATTAAACTTTACGAATTTAAATGCTTGTAATAAAAAAAAAAGTATTTAATTATAATCCCTATGAATCGGTCCTTTTATATTAAAACATATGGCTGTCAGATGAATGATTATGACTCTGAAAAGATGAACGATATTTTATTAAATAATGGATTCACGAAAACTAATAAAGTTGAAAATTCTGATGTCGCAATACTTAATACTTGTCATATTAGGGAAAAAGCCAGTGAAAAAATGTATTCAGATCTTGGAAGATTATCGGTTTTTAAAGAAAACAGAATCAGAGCTGGTAATAATATGCAAATAATCGTTGCTGGGTGTGTCGCGCAGGCCGAAGCAGATGAAATTTTGAAAAGAAGCAAGTCAGTTGACTTTGTATTGGGCCCTCAAAACTTTCATGTTTTACCGAAAATTCTAAAAAAAACTAAATTAGAGAAAAATTTTACTAACTTTTTATCTGAAGAAAAATTTAAATCATTTCCTGCATCGAATTTTAAAGGAGTAAGTAGATTAATTACTATACAAGAAGGCTGCGATAAATTTTGTTCTTTTTGTGTTGTTCCATATACTAGAGGAGCAGAGTTTTCTAGACCGCCCGAGGATATCTATGCAGAATCACAAGATTTGGTAAACACAGGAGCTTCTGAAATTACTTTACTTGGTCAAAATGTCAGTTCTTATAAATCCAAAATATATAATAAATCTATGGAAAAGGAAGTAAATTTAAGTGATCTCTGTAGAATTTTATCTAAGATCAAAGGTCTTAAAAGGATAAGATATATAACATCACATCCAAATGATATAAAATCTGATCTTATTAATGAACATAGAAATAATAAAAAATTAATGCCTTTTCTTCACTTACCTGTTCAATCTGGTTCAAATAAGATTCTTAAGGACATGAATAGAAAACATTCAAGAGAAGATTATATTGAGTTGGTTAATTCAATAAGATCTGATATTCCAGATATTGCTTTCTCCTCAGATTTTATCGTTGCTTACCCAGGTGAAACTGATCAAGACTTTGAAGAAACGATTGACTTAATTCAAAAAGTCAAATTTGCCAGTTCTTACTCTTTCAAATATTCTCCAAGACCAGGAACAAAATCGTCACTAAAAAATGAAAATGTAGATGAAAGAACTTCAACAAATAGATTAAAAAAGATTCAGGAACTTCTTTTAAATCAGCAAACTAATTTTAATGATTCTTTTATAGATAAAACTGTTGAAGTTCTAGTTTCTTCTCGTGCAAAAAAAAATAATCAATTTGTAGGAAGAACTAAACACTTACAGCCTGTTCACTTTTTCTCTTCGAAAAATGTTATAGGAAAAACCTTAAAAGTAAAAATTAATAATCGCACATCATTTTCACTGCATGGAAAATTACTAAATTAAACTTTAATGAAAGTTATAAAGAAAGAACAAAAAGATTTTTCAAAAACGATCTCATTTGATGATAATCTCATTTTACCTGTAATATTTGGTGAACACGATAGACACCTAAAGGTCCTGGAAGATGAATTGAATATTCAAATTTTACCAAGAGGGAATTTTTTAAAGATTATTGGAGAAAACACAAATGTAGATTTAGCAGCAAACGTTTTGATTAAGCTTTACAATCAAGCTGTTAAAAGCAATAATATTGATGTTGGGGAAATTATAGGAACTATAAATATCTTAAAAAACACTAAAATTGATAAAAATTTTAATGATCCAAGTCAACAGGATTCAATTATAATTTCTGCTGGAAAAAAAATAATAAAACCGCGTTCAAAAAAACAAGTTGACTATTTTAACATGGTAAAAAAAAAACAGATGGTTTTTTGTTGCGGTCCGGCTGGAACAGGAAAAACATACTTAGCTGTTGCATTTGCTGTGTCTATGCTTAAGTCAGGTCAAATTGATAAAATTATATTGTCCAGGCCAGCCGTTGAAGCTGGTGAAAGATTAGGATTTTTACCCGGTGATTTGAAAGAGAAAATAGACCCTTATCTGAGGCCGATTTATGACGCACTTAATGATATGTTGTCATTCTCAGAAGTCTTGAAAAAGATAGAATCAGGATGCATAGAGATAGCCCCATTAGCATTTATGAGAGGAAGGACATTATCTAATGCTTTTATAATTTTAGATGAGTCCCAAAATACAACACCAATACAAATGAAAATGTTTTTAACTAGATTAGGAGAAAATTCTAAAATGATAATTAACGGTGATTTATCTCAGGTTGATTTGCCATCTGGAACGAAATCAGGTCTTAGAGAGTCCATAAATATTCTAAAGAATGTTAATGAAATTGGTTTCATAGAATTCATGCAAAATGATGTTGTTCGAAATACTCTTGTGTCAAAAATAGTTTCTAAATATGAAGAATTTGAAAAAGATAAAGGTGTTGGAAAAAGATATTTTTAACCAATTTATTAAACTTTATGATTGAAATTATTACAGATGATAAATTAGGCTTGGAGGAAACCGAGATAAAAAGTCATATAAAAAATGTTTTAACTTTTGCAATACGAGAGCTTAAACCTAATTTGCTAAAAACCCCTTTTTATCTTTCGGTTCTTATTACAAATAATTTTGAGATTTCAAAAATTAATCTTAAGTATAGAAATAAAAATCTACCAACTAATGTTTTGTCATTTCCACTAGATGAAGAAAGAATGATTTTTGATGGGATTCCTTCAAAAATATTGGGAGATATTGTTTTATCTTTAGAAAAAATAAAAATTGAATCTATTGAATTAAACAAACCATTCAATAATCACTTAACGCATATTCTTATTCATGGATTGTTACATTTGCTAGGATATAACCATCAGAATGACAAAGAGGCAGAAATAATGGAAAGATTTGAAACAAATATTTTGTCAAAATTATCTATACCAGCTCCCTATAACTAAAAGAAAATGATCAAAAGCTTCTTTCAAAAAATAAAATCTAGATTTGGTTTTTCAAAACCAGATAGAATTAAAGATGTTCTTGAAAATTTGATTGAAGATGATGAAGATAGAGATAAGAAAATTGATGATGGTACAAAAAAAATCTTTAAAAACGTTTTTGAAATTGATGAAAAGTGCATCGAGGATATTATGGTGCCAAGGGCTGACATTGATGCTATTTCTGAAGATTCATCACTTCATGAATTAATAACTTATATTGATAAAACCAGACATTCTAGAATACCTGTTTACAATAACAATCTAGATAAAATAACAGGTATGATTCATATTAGAGATATATTTAGACATATAAATCAAAATGGGAAATCAAATAAAAAAAGTAAGATAATAAAAAAATTAATGAGAAAAATCTTATTTTCCTCACCTTCAATGAAAATCCTTGACCTTTTACTTAGAATGAGATCTGAACAAATACATATGTCAATTGTTATAGATGAATTCGGAGGTACAAATGGATTAGTTACCATCGAAGATCTTGTGGAGGAAATTGTTGGAGAAATAAAAGACGAGCATGATTTTGAACAAGACCACAAAATAAAAAAAGTTTCAAAAAAAACTTATGAAGTTTCAGCAAGAATAACTATTAGTGAAATCGAAAATAAAATTGGTAAGTTTCTAAAATTAACTGAAAGAAACGAAGTTGATACTTTAGGCGGGCTGGTCTTCTTTTTAGTTGGAAGAATCCCTGAAAGGGGAGAAGTAATTTCTCATTCATCTGGAATAGAATTTGGTATTATTGATGCAGACACGCGAAGGATAAAGAAGATGCAAATAACATTGAAGTAAATGAACCCGAAATCATATTTATTTTTAGTAATTCTAGGCATTCTTACGGGGGTTTCTTATTCTTATATTTATTTAATACCAATCATAATAATTTCATTTGCATATTTTTTTTTCTCAATAGAAAAATCAATTAATCAGAAAAATTCTTTTTTCATTGGCTGGATTTTTGGGACTGGTTTTTTTTTGGGTTCAATGCATTGGATCATTTTTCCTTTTTTGATTTATGAACAACACCTTTACCTTTCTCCTGTAGTTTTGATTATTTTTCCAGTTTTATTAGGTTTGTTTTTTTCTATCCCTTCTTTATTTTTGCATAATTTTTTGAAGATTGTAAATTCTGATTGTCTATATTTTAAAAGCTTCAGCTTGAGTTTGTTTTTTTTAATTTCTGAATTGACCAGATCGTATATTTTTGGAGGATTACCATTTAATTTGACAGCTCAAATTTGGGCATTTAACTCTAAATTTATTCAGATTGTAAGTTTTATAGGTGTTTATGGACTAAGTTTTCTTACAATTAATTGGCTGGTCATATTATCTTTTTTAATTTTAGAAAAGAGAAAGAGTTTTTTTGCCATTCTTATATTACTTCCTGTTTTTCTTTACAATTTTGAAAATTTCTATTTTAAAAAAAAGTCGTCATTAATTAATAAAAATATAAATGTTAGGGTGATTCAGCCAAATATCCCTCAGGAAGATAAATGGAATAAATTAAAAATCCCAATGCACCTGGAAAAATTAATTAACCTAACAAACAAAGATTTAAATGAGAAAGAAAAATATCTTGTTGTATGGCCAGAAGTAGCGATTCCTTTTTACCTTAATGAAGAAAAAGAACTCGTGGAGTATTTAAGAAAAGAAATAAAACAAAATGTTATATTAGTTGCTGGTGCGTTGAAAAGAGAATTTTCCAATAACGACTTTAAAATTTATAATTCATTATACCTTCTAAAAAAAGATGAATTTTTTGTTTATGATAAAAGGAAATTAGTACCATTTGGCGAATTTGTGCCTTTTAGAAAATTTTTAAAATTTACTAAACTTACAGAGGGCTCTACAGATTTTAGTGAGGGATTAAATAAAAAAAAGATAGATTTTAAAATTGATGATAAAATTTTTTTTCTTGAACCCTCAATTTGTTACGAAGCAATTTTTCAATCTTTTGTTGAATATAAGCCACACTTATTTGTTAATATAACCAATGATGGTTGGTTTGGGACTACAATTGGTCCCAAACAACATTTAGCTGCATCTATATATAGAGCAGTTGAAAAAGGAAGCCCCTTGATTAGGTCAGCTAATTCCGGAATTTCGGTGATTACAAATTCAAATGGTAAAATTCTAAAGAAAATTGACTTGCAAAAAACAGGATACATAGATGTTAAATTATCAACTAATAATAATAATACTTTTTTTATGAAATTTAAAAATTATGCCCTTACTTTACCAATCTTACTTTTAGCTATAATTTCTCTGATACTCGATATAGCAACTAAAAGAAAAAAGAATTGAAAAAAATAAAGAATTAACTTATTACTTGATCTTCATGCAAAATAACAAAGGAAATTTTTTATTTACTAGTGAGTCTGTCTCAGAAGGACATCCGGACAAAGTATGTGACCAAATTTCAGATGCAATTTTAGATCAATATATGACAGCTGATAAAGACGCAAGAGTGGCTTGTGAAACTTTAGCAACTACAAACAAAGTTATAGTTGCAGGTGAAGTAAGTCTTAAAAAGAACATTCAGATGGTTGAGAATGATGTTATAGAAAATATTATTAGAGAGAAAATAAAAAATATTGGTTATGAGCAAGAAGGATTTCATTGGAAAAATGTTTCCATAGAAAACCTTTTGCATAAACAATCAAGTGATATTGCAATGGGTGTAGATGAGGTTGAAAATAAAAAAGATCAAGGGGCTGGTGACCAGGGCATAATGTTTGGTTATGCTTGTTCTGAAACCTCAAATTTTATGCCTGCTCCAATAGAATATTCTCATAGAATTTTGAAGAATTTATCAAAATTTAGGCGTGAAAATGATTCCTTCTTTGGACCTGATTCAAAAAGTCAGGTAACAGTTTTATATGAGAAAGGTATACCAAAAGGAATTGAATCAATAGTAGTTTCAACACAACACCATGAATCAGCGGGAAATACTGAAATAAGAAAAAAGGTTTTAAATATTATTGAGGAAGCTCTTCCAGATGAAAGTATTCCAAAAAATAACAAAATCTTAATTAATCCAACTGGAAGATTTGTCGTGGGAGGACCCGATGGCGATGCTGGTTTAACAGGAAGAAAAATTATTGTTGATACATATGGAGGTGCTGCGCCTCATGGTGGAGGAGCATTTTCAGGTAAAGATTATACAAAAGTTGATCGTTCGGCAGCATATATTGCTAGGTTTATAGCAAAAAATATTGTAGCTAGTAAAATTGCTAAAAAGTGCCTCATTCAATTATCTTATGCCATTGGTGTTTCCTATCCTATTTCAATTTTTTTAAAAACCGATATGGAATCAAATGTTAACACTGATCGTTTGGTTGAAATAATTAATCAAAATATTGATTTGACACCATCAGGTATAAAAAAATTTTTAAATCTTGATAATCCAATTTATGGAGTAACAGCTAGTTATGGCCACTTTGGAAGGGATTATTCAGAAAAGAGTGGTTTTTTTTCCTGGGAAAAATTAGGATTCGTTGATATTTTATTAAAAAATTATTAATGAAAGAATTTTACGGAAGAAAAATATCTAGAAGCATTAGTACAAAAAATATTACAGACTTAAATAATTCAGAATTTTTTTTGAATCAAAAAAACATAAAGTTAAAAATAAAAGAAATTAGGCCTTCATTTAGCTGTTTTAATCTTGAAATTGGTTTTGGCAATGGAGACAACATAATTTACCAAGCTCAAAACAATTTAAATGACTGTTTTTTAGGTTGTGACCCATTTTTAAATGGTTCAATTAAAATAATGAAAAAAACTGAAAAAAATAAATTCAATAATCTTTATTTTTCAAATTTGGATTTTAAAAGTTTTTATGAATATATAAAGAAGATAAAATTTAGTAAGATATTTATTTTATTTCCAGATCCATGGCCCAAAAAAAAACACAAAAAAAGAAGATTGATAAATTCTGAATTTGTAAAAAAAATTCACAGCATTTGCAAAATAAAGTCTTTAATTTATGTTTATACAGATGATGAGGACTATCAGAAAGAAATTTTAGAGATTTTTTCTAAAGAAAAAGGTTTCAAAACTTCCTTTATAAATATTGATACAGATTTTCCTGAAAGATTTAATATATCAACAACTAAATATTTTAGAAGAGCACAAAATTCACAAAGAAAATCTTTCATGACAATATTCAAATACAAAAATTTAAAAAATTAATTAAATTTATTTAAGTTTTTGTAAACTATTGGTATTAAATAACATAATTAATGTGATTATTATAATTTCAAAGAGAAAGAAAGAGAATTGGAAAATACTGAAATAAGAGATCAACAGTCATTAGACCTAATTGATGTTGCAAAGAATATAGCAAAAGAAAAAGGTATAAGTTCTGAAGAAGTGCTTGAAGCTATGGAAGTAGCTATTGCTAAGGCTGGTAGAACAAAGTATGGGTATGAATTAGATATAAGAGCTCAAGTAGACAAACAAACTGGTAAAATTGGATTATTCCGTTATCAAGAAGTGGTTAAAGATATTGAAGAGTTTCCAGAGGAAGAAAGGACAAACAAAATAAATTCAAACGAACTTCCTAAGGAAAGTAAATTAGGCGTTGGTGAATTTCTTATCGAAGAACTTCCACCACTTGATTTTGGAAGAATTGCTGTTCAAACGGCAAAACAAGTAATTTTCCAGAAAGTCAAAGAAGCCGAAAGGGTTATGCAATTTAATGAATTTAAAGACAAGGTAGGAGAAATCGTTAATGGAGTTGTAAAAAGAGTTGAATATGGAAATTTAATAGTTGATTTAGGTAAAGGAGAGTCAATTCTTAGAAGAGAAGAACTTCTGAATAGAGAGGTTTTTAGAAGGTCAGACAGAATTAGAGCCTACATAACCGAGGTAAAATATGATCTAAAGGCTCCTCAAATTTATTTATCAAGAGCACACAATAATTTTTTAGTAAAACTTTTTTTCCAAGAAGTTCCAGAAATATATGATGGGATTATTGAAGTTAAATCTGTAGCTAGAGACCCTGGCAGTAGAGCAAAGATTGCAGTATTTACAAAAGAAAAAAGTATTGATCCAGTTGGAGCTTGTGTTGGAATGAGAGGAAGTAGAGTTCAAGCAGTGGTAAATGAACTTCAAGGTGAAAAAATTGACATAGTTTTATGGTCTGAAGATGTGGCTACCTTTGTAGTTAATGCTTTGGGTCCTGCCGAGGTTGAGAAGGTAATTATCGAAGAAGAATTAAAAAAGATAGATGTTATAGTTCCAGATGAACAGCTAAGTTTAGCTATAGGAAGAAAAGGTCAAAATGTTAGGCTAGCAAGTTCACTGACTGGTTGGAATATCGATATTTTGACTGCTAGTCAAGAGTCTGATAGAAGAAGTGAGGAGTTCAAAACTCTTTCACAAAATTTTATTAAGTGTTTAGACGTAGATGAGGTTATAGCTCATCTTCTTGTTACTGAAGGATTCAGTAGCATTGAGGAAATTTCTTTAGTTTCACCATCAGAACTATCTTCAGTAGAGGGTTTTGATGAAGGTCTTTCTAATGAGTTGATAAATCGTGCCCGCACTTATTTAGAAAAAATTAGAAAAGAAAACTTATTGATACTTAAAGAGAGTGGACTTGATGATTATTTACTTGGACAAAATTTTTTAAATACTGATCAACTTATTAAACTAAAGGATAGTGGTATTAAGACTAGGAATGATCTGGCAGATCTTTCAAGTGACGAATTAGTCGATGTACTTGGAAATCTAGATATGGATAGAGCAAATGAAATAATTATTGAATCACGAAAACATTGGTTTGAAGACAAAGAAGATGGAAGAAAGTAAAGATAAAAAAAAGTCGTATTCCGGGAAGCTTCAGTTAAAAAAAACTTTTAATGCTGGACAAATAAAACAAAGTTTTTCTCATGGAAGAACTAGATCAGTGTCGGTTGAGGTCAAGAAGAAAAGGACATTATCTAACTTTAGTCAGCAGGATAATCTTCTTAAAGAGGAAATTGTAAAACGCCCAGAAGCAGATTCACAAGTTGATTTAGCTGGAGAAATAAGGGAAAAAAGTTCAGAAACAACAGCACTTAAAGAAGAAAATCAAGAAACTCAGGAAAAAGAGATTGTTGAAAAAAATGAGAAGATAACTCCTAAACCCAACCAATCAAAAAATGTTTCCAATGAGGCTCCACAAAATGAAAATAAAGACGTCAGGGAAATTATAAAGAAACCAAAACCCCCAAAGTCTCCAAAAAGTTTTGAAAATAGAAGACAAGGAAAGCTTACAATCTCTCAAGCACTAGATGATGGAAATAACGAAAAAGTTAGATCGCTTGCAGCAATAAAAAGGGCTAGAGAAAAGGCAAAATTAAGAAACATTGTCAAACCAGATCCTAGTAAAGATCTTTTGGATCCGAAGGAAAAGAAAAAGAAAGAAATCACGATTCCTGATTTCATTGCGGTTAATGAATTAGCATCGAGAATGGCTGAAAAATCTACAAATCTGATTAAGATCTTAATGAAGCTAGGTGTTATGGCAACAATAAATCAAACTATCGATGGTGATACAGCGGAATTAGTTGTAATTGAGCTTGGTCATGTTCCAAAAAGAGTAAGTGAATCTGATGTTGAGATTGGTTTGTCAGGCGATAAAGATAAAGATGAACAACTTGAAAATAGACCACCTGTAGTAACAATTATGGGTCATGTGGATCACGGAAAAACTTCAATTTTGGATGCAATTAGAGAAAAGAAGGTTGCATTAGGTGAAGCTGGTGGAATCACACAACACATAGGCTCGTATATTGTAGAGACAAAAAACAAACAAAAGATAACTTTTATTGATACCCCTGGGCATGCAGCTTTTAGTCAGATGAGAGCTAGAGGATCAAATATAACTGATATCATTATACTAGTTGTGGCTGCTGATGATAGTGTAAATGAACAAACAATTGAAGCAATAAGTCATGCTAAAGCTTCTGGTTGCCCCATAGTAGTTGCAATCAATAAGATTGATCTTCCTGCAGCAAATCCGCAAAAAGTTGAAGCAGATTTAATGAAGCATGAAATTATTAGTGAAAAGATGGGCGGAGAATCAGTAATGGTTGAAGTTTCAGCAAAGACAAAAAAAGGCCTAGATGAATTATTAGAATCAATAATTTTACAATCAGAAATTTTAGAATTAAAAGCCAATCCAAATAGAAAAGCTGAGGGTACTGTAATTGAATCAAAAATTGAAAAAGGAAAAGGAACTGTTGTTTCAGTTTTAGTGCAAAATGGATGTTTGAACGTTGGAGACGTTGTAATTATTGGAAAAGAATGGGGAAAAGTTAGAGCTCTTTATGATGATGGTGGGACAAGACTTAATAAAGCTTTCCCAAGTTTCCCAGTTGAAGTCATAGGTTTGTCTGGAGCACCAGATTCAGGTGATAAACTTGTAGTAGTTGAAAATGAATCAAGAGCAAGAGAGGTCACACAATACAGATCAAGAATTAAAAGAGTTGAAGAAAACGCTTCTTTAAAAAGGGTGTCAGTTGAGCAAATGATGAAGGATGTCTCGACTGAAGAAAAATCGATAATTTCAATTATAATTAAAGCTGATGTTCATGGTTCAAAAGAAGCATTAGAACAAAGTCTCCAAAAAATGAATTCTGATTCTATAGAAATAAAAGTACAGCACACTGGGGTAGGAGAAATTAATGAATCAGATGTTTCTTTAGCAATTGCAACTAATGCAGTCATATTTGGTTTTAATGTAAGGGCTAATGTTCAGGCAAAAAATTTATCAAAGAGAGATGGCATAAGTATAAAATATTTTTCTATTATTTACGAAGTTATTGATGAGGCAAAAAAAATGATTGATGGTTTATTTGAAGCTAAAGTTGTAGAAAAACATATTGGTGATGCAGAGATAAAAAAAGTTTTTACAATTTCTAATAACAGTATTGCTGGTTGTTACTTGGAACAAGGTAAAGCTTTGTCTTCATCAAGTGTAAAAGTTTTAAGAGAAAATGATATTATTTTTGAAACTACTATCAAAAGTTTGCGAAGAGAGAAAAATGAAGTTAAAGAAGTTGTTGCAGGACAAGAATGTGGTATTCAATTAGATAAATTTAATGAAATTCAAGAGGGTGATAAACTTAGTTTTTTTGTTATGGAAAAAGATGAGTAAAAATAATCTTAATTATTACAAAAAAGAAAAAAAACAATCTCGTATTTTAAAAGCCTCAGAGCTGGTTAAAAGAACCTTAGCAGATATTTTTCTTTCAAAAAACTTTTCAGATCAAAATGGTAATTCTTTTACAATTTTGATTTCAGAGGTTTCTCTTTCACCTGACTTTAGAAATGCAAGGGTTTATATATCAAAATTTTCTGAGTTTGGTGATATTTCAAATGAATGCTTGATCAAATCTCTTAACCAAGAGTCTCCACAGATTTCTAAAGAATTTTCAAAAAACATTGGTCTAAGATTTACACCAAAACTAGATTTCAAGATTGATACTTTGACCAAAGATTCTCAAAGACTAGAATCTATTTTAGATCACTTAAAAAAATAAATATGAAAAAAAGATTTGAGTCAAAAATAGATGGATGGATTTTTCTTGATAAGCCAATTGGGCTTTCATCAAATAAGGTGTTACAGAGTGTTAGAAAAATTTTTAACAATTGTAAGGCTGGATATGTTGGAACTTTGGATCCTCTTGCCTCAGGCTTTCTTCCAATTGCAATTGGAAATGCCACTAAAACAATAAGGTTAGTAGAGCATCAAACAAAAGAATATATTTTTACAATTCAGTGGGGTGTTAAGACGGAAACTGGTGATTTAGAGGGAAAAATTATAGAAAAAAAAAATGTATTTCCATCAAAAAATGAAATATTAGAAAAATTAAAAAATTTTGTTGGACAAATTTATCAGATCCCCCCTAAATACTCGTCAAAAAAGATAAATGGTCAAAGAGCATATAAACTCGTAAGAAGTAATAAAAAATTTTCAATCGAAGGTAATAATGTAAATATTAAGAGATTTGTTTTAAAAAAATCTATCTCAAAACACAAAGCAGAGTTTTTAGTTGAATGTAGTACCGGAACTTATGTAAGAAGCTTAGCAGAAGATTTGGCAAATTCTCTAGACACTGTTGGAACCATTTCATCACTGAGAAGAACTAAATTTTCAAATTTTAATAAAAAACTTATTTCACTAGATTATTTATTGAGTTTGATGCATAGTGAAAAACTTATTTATACTGTAGAACCAGTAAATAGTTTTTTTTGCGGAGTGAAGGAAATTAATTTAAAAAAAAGTCAGCTTAATTTGAT
>MDTD01037328.1_pt1 | contig 24119 bp, 14 predicted proteins | sample 811221 | NCBI WGS metagenome assembly MDTD01 (sample SAMN05326646, study PRJNA326480) | marine metagenome | isolation source: seawater | place: Pacific Ocean: South West | collected 2011 | reverse complement strand
TTGAGCACCGGGTGTTAACCCGGTGCCCCCTGGGATTAACGTATGCACAACGGGCACCGGGTTGACACCCGGTGCTCAACTTTAAAAACGATGTGCATCATGTCCCTGCGCGGGAATGACGAGATGAGCGGTAGCTTGGAGAATAAGTATTGGAGGGCTCTAAGCATGACAAACTCTGTCAAACATGCTCGTATCGCGAGACTGTATAGCATCAAACCGTCTGCTTCGCCCAACCTGTCTGACCAATCGCCCACGCACCTTCGCATCGTGGATTGGTAAGATCATCCCAGCGTAAACCCGGTGCTGCGATAAAGCCATCCCCCGCCAAATAGGGCAACGACTCTGCCTTGATATCCGAACACTGCCAGGTCGGTGATGGTGCATAACGGCCATTAACTGTACGAATCGACACACCATCAAATGGTGTCGCGTAGCTCAACGTCATCACCAATGCATCACGATCGGTTAGCGTCTGTCGGTGATAACGCATGCGACGGGTCAAGCCATAGAACTGATCTTCAATGACGACCGCTTCGTCCAATGCATGCAGAAAAGAACCGATATCACCTTGCCAATCTGAGGTATCCGCCAACTCAATTGCCATGCCGTTGTTGAACATGGCAAGCTGTTTGTCGTTGATGGGTGAAGCTTGTTGCTCGAGATTGACGACTTCCAGATAGTGATACTGTTCATTGCAACGAAGCCTGACATGACAAGGCGCATCCGGCATACCGTTCATGGCAAGCGGGTACATCGCAACCAATGCATCACCCAACTTCGCAGCAAACCATTGACCGACAGGATAACGCTGATCGGGAAGCAAGGGTTGTCCCTGCTGGTCAACAAAACCATCAAACTGCCCAACCGCGTTGGGCGCGATGATGGCCATACGTAGCAAAGACACATCTATCTCTGACAGATGCCGGTGTGGTACCATCCCCAGCAAAGAAGCCTGCTGATGCTGCACCGCATGCACACTCGCACGACTGGCGAGATTGGCTTCCCCATGCGTCAGTTGATGAAACGTATTGTCTTCAGTCATCCCGGGAAAGACATCATTGACCAGATACCGCGTGTAGAGTACGGGGTTGATGTCAGCGTGATTGTTGCCCGTCACATAGAGATTGGCGGTCTGCTCGCCGGTGAGAAACGAACTGGACGCGGTACCCAGTGAGTAGGCCTGCTGCATGTACGATTGGGTGTCAACGCGCTTAAGCGGTGAATGTGCGGTCGTCCCCTGTTCCGTGGATGCGCGGACTTCGTAGGGGTAGTCTTTATGCACAAATCGCCTTGCCATGGCATCATCAAGGAGCGCATCGTCCGTTGTTGCATACCATGCCATCCGCGCGGTGTGTTCCAGGGGATCATTGCCATGCATGCACTGAAGTCCGGGGCGGGGCATGATCGCTTCGGTCGCTGATATGCCTGAAACTTCCGGGCCAAACAGGAACCAGCAAAGGCAATTCAATGGCGAAATGTAATTATTAAAATCATCGAGATACGCTCGGCTGAAGGGTCCCGCTGGACACCTGGCTGCCGGATGCCAATGCGAGGCAAGGTCCGCCCATAAACGCTTAACGATCTTGCCTGCATGTTCGCGAACCTGTTCATTCTGCGTGTACTTGTAAAGCGTCATCAAATGATGAATGGTGTCCGGCAGGTAGTTGGGACTGTTGTACTCACTGATCAAGCCGCACCGCGATAACATCTCCGCCAAACGTACAAGCTTCCAGAGCCCCATTTGAATCCAGGCCTCTTCACCAAAACGCTCCCCCGCCAGGACCAGTGTCTCAACTGCCATGGCAGGCATGTTGTCGTTGTACCCATGGAACTGGTAGTCCGTCGCCTGCATCCCAGCATTATTGTGACAGCCTTCACAGACCATCTCTTCACATCGCGCCTTGGCCTGATCGGTCATGAGATGTTCGAATTTCACCAGGTGATGCATCATGATGCTGGTGTTGAAAATCCCAAAGCGAAGACCAGCAACTTCAGGCATCGGCGCCCGACATACCAGTTGATTGGCAGTATGTTGCTCCGATTCATTACCCAGATAAAACGCGGTGGCAATTTGTAAATCCAGTCGCCCAAACTCCTGCGTCAGCGGGATCAGCCAGTTGGCATCCGCATCCAGGATGGGTTTAAACAGGTCCCGCGCAATACCCAAATACTGATCGCAACGCTGCTGACGACCTGTTCGGAGTTGCTGGATGTATTGAAGGTTTTGTTCGGTGGTGTCGTGCATGGTCAATCAATCCCAACGATGAATTACTGAATCATCAACAACGTTTTGCAATCAACCCCATCAACAATCTCAAGGCGCAAACGGATCGCGCGATGCGTGTCTCCATACGCACCTGGTCAACAGGCTTGCTGGATCCTGTAAAGCGTGAACATGAACCGCACGGTCACAAGGCGGTGCCCTGCTGGTTCTCTATTTTCAAAGCTTGGGGTGATAGCAACATTTCATCTCGCCAAGTCAGTTCCACATTGATCAATTTGGACGCAGGCTTCTTACCTGCCATCAAAGTCCTGAGCATTTGCCAGGCATGTTCAGCTGAACGTGATGGATCATTTTCCATGCGTGCAACCGGGAACGGCGCAACCAATCCTGAATATCGATTGGCATGCGTCACGATCATCAACTGCTCGGGCACCTTCAAGCCCATGTTGCTGATTGCAATACAGGCATCGTTGAAAATCAGATCATCAACCACCACCAGACCATCCGGTTGTGACTTGCGTTTGGCAGACCAGATTGCGCGGAAGGCTTCCCATCCTTCACCCGGATGTCCAGGCTGGACATAAGGCTGAACCCAGCCGTCATACAACTTGATGCCGGCTTTGTTGCACGCGTCTTTGAATGCTTTAAGTCGCAGGTCAGGCTCGTTACGGCCGAACCGGTCAATGACACTTTGATTCCAACCCATGTAGGCGAGTTTACGGCGACCATTGCCCACCAGGTACTGCACCGCGCGATGAATCATTGACGTGGTGTCCGTGCCGATGCGATACTCATATTCACCGCCACTGATACCCACCATGGGAATGTTTCGTTTCTTGACCATGCGTCCCCACTGCGGGTCAGGCCCCATCCCGATGACCAACAAACCACTGAGTTTGTCGCGTTCAACGGCCTGAAGAAAATCAACACCGACAGCAGGAAACGGCGAACGCCCATCCTCACGAATATCTGTCAGATAGATGCGATAGGCCATCTGGTTCTCAGACAAATATCCAATCACATGACGAATGGCAGTCAAGGCAAAGGTCGATGCGTGCGGGGAAAAAATGTTGCCCTGCAACAACAGTCCGACATGCTTGATCAACTGGGTATCCAGAACATGCGTCCCCTTACCCACCTCACGACGAACCAACGATTCCTGGGCCAATGTGGTCATGGCATTGCGAATGGTCACGTTACTGACACCAAATCGCTCCGCCAATGCGCGATCACTGGGCAGGCGATCACCGGGGCTGAAGTGATGTTGGATCTCATGTCGAAGTGTCTCGACAAGATACTGGTGCATGTTCATCTTGGCCATGGGTTCGTTACCAAATCACAAATTGACTTACTCAATTTATTCTAACCAGACAATTGAGTAAGTCAATTTTTCAACCACAAGACAGGTAACCCCACGATAAACTGAGGTTCAAGCGCTCAAAAACGAAATCCTGCAAAAGTAATCAAAGTTTAAACCGACTGGGCTAACGCAGACATGCCACAACGGTCTGTCCCAGTCATGTCATCACAGCAAGCTTGACGCAGTTGATCCAAAGCGGGTTTGAGACGCTGGGCAAAATCCAGATCACGTGGGGAACCTTGATCGACAACCGAAAGCGCTGCTGCACATCCTGCAGCTTCGCCGGTAGCCACCGCATTGCCGGTGACGCGGTAGGACGCGTGTGCCCAGAAGTCACCGCTGATACATCGGCCGGCAAAGAGCAATTGCCCGACCTGTGATGCGATCAAAGCGCGGTAAGGAATGTCATAAGGCAAAGTCCGTGTCACCGGTGATGGTTCAATCCCCCCACCAGCAGACTGCTTGCTCGTTGCATGGACATCGACGCCAAACGTACATCGACAGATCGCATCATCATGTTCGCGACCTACAACCAAGTCATCCAACGTAACCTGATAGCAGCCACGCGGCCGCGTGCTCTCCCGGATACCGATTTGATTGGCCGTTGCGACCAAACGAAGCTGTCGCCAGATACCGCCGGATTGTCTTAATGCCTGGACGATACGATTGATTTCATCACGAGCGGTGAGGGTTGCATCGGTGACTTGATCAACGACATGCGGATGCTGGCCATACTGGTGATTAACCATCATGCCGAACATGTCCGGGTAGATTTCAAAAAGGGTCGGACGTGTGTAGGTCGGTTCCATGCCTGCATCACGGATGGCAGTGAGCAGACGTTGCTTGGGGACGGCCCATGATTCATGGCCGATATTGTAGTACGGCTTGAGTTGCTCACGATCAACGCCGGTGACGATCGCCATCAGGGACATGGGTTGTAAACGTGGTCCATTTTCTGGATCATCATCTGAGCCAATGGAACAAACACAACCCGCATGTCTGGTAAGCACACCATCGCCGGTGCAATCGATAAACACCTTCCCTGAAATTGCCTGACGGCCACTGCATGATTCGATCACCACGTGTGTCAGATTTTGCTGTTGATCCAGTTTTGCCTGAGCCAATCGCGTGTGCAAAAGCACCTTGATCCCAAGGCCGCAGATCCATTGCTCAAGCACCCACTTCATTAACTCAGGATCATAGGTTCTGCCCTTTTGATAAAGGGTTGGAGGCTCGTGCATTTGATCACGCAGTCGATCCAGCTGTGCATAAAGCTGCGTGAGAATGCCGGGTTTGTTTTCACTGTCGATGATCCAACTCAGTAACCCCGAAGTCCAGACACCGCCGAGTTGGCCTTGTGATTCGAGTAACAGAACGGAAACAGGTTGACCAGCTTGTTTCTGTGTCATCGCAGCAGCAATTGCAGCAGACACCCCCGCGGGTCCGCCCCCTGCGATCACAACGTCGACTTCAAATGCCACATTCAACTGACGCGACGGTTCGGTTATTGGCTCTCTGACCGGTTTCATGCACACCACCTGTTACGAATACAGAATACAACTTGAAATCAGGGTTTTTTCGCCACCAGGCTATCGGGATCAATCTTGGGTAAGCTGGCAACATGACCATCCACAAACAGATCATTGATCGCCTTGTTGTGTCGTGTAGCAGCCAAGTCATCATCTCCCGTCACTGCCTGATACAGATCGTAATTGGGCGTCGTGTTGTATGAGACGAACCGATAGCTATGCGCATCGACCACTGCTGTCGTCGCAGAGGGTCGGATCAGGTTCGGTAAACTGTAACCACTGCCCGTCGTCGAACTGGTGGTCGAACCCAGATACACGTGGTAAGCATAAGACAGTTCGTTGTAATCACGTTTCATGGCTGGGATGTTCCACCCCTTGATCTGTGTGATCGATTCGTCTTCCGGGCAAATCAGTACGCGATCCGCAGAAGCCTGCGCGTAACTGCTGCGATATTCAATGGCCAGATACCCTTTGATCAATGACGGCCAAACCGTGGAGTAGGAACTGTTGTCCTGATAGAAATAGGCTGTCGCTGGCATACGCTGTTTGTGATCATTGCTGTAAATCGAAAACGCCAGGCCGATGTTATGCAGATTACTTGAACACTGAACACGACGTGCGGCTTTGCGTGCTCCGGCTAAAGCAGGCAGGAGGATGGAAATCAACAGTGAGACAATGCTGATCACCACCAGCAACTCAATGAGTGTAAAGCCACGTGAACCTTGATGCATTTGCTTATTCATCAGAGACCTCCTCAAGCACGGGACCATACACCGGAAGATCAACACCTTGCTCCAAAGCGCCAAGGTCAGGAGCATCACCTGTCACTTGATCGTTGATGTTGGGTAACACCATGCCACGATCAACTGCAGGTGAATCATGAGCCAAGCTGAAATTCAATCCGGGTTGTTCAGCCCAATGACGTGTGGTTGGGGCAGGGACATTGACGAGTGTGTTGATGGCGAGATTGCTGATGCCATGCGTTTCCATCCCAGTTGCATTTTGAAAGTCCGTAAAGGAATCAAAGACGATCTGCCCGGATGCATGGTACGGCCGATCCATCGCAGGAATCACCCAGAACCATTTGTTGCAGGCGGTCTGGCTGTAACCGTTGTAATCCAGCTTGCTCAGCAACGGCGTGGGATTACCTGTCCACAAGGGACCGCTGGGCGTGTCGGGACTGCCAAGAAACAGGTTGTTGACCATCAGCGTATTGGCCCAGCCGGTCTCCATGCGAGCGGCATTGGCGACAGCAAACGTGTTGTGAAAAATGCGCAACCCCGATGGATTACGGGCAATTTTCAGTGCGAATATCCGCGTGTTGTAAATCACGTTCCGAATCACGTACCCCGGACCACCAAAGACCGGCTGCATGCTGATCCCCATGTGCGTATTGGTGATGTAGTTTCGGATCACGCGAATGTTGGCAACACCGTAATCCATCTCAATGCCATCATCAGGGCATTGATCAATGCGGTTGTTGTAGATATCAATCGCTCCATTACACATCGTTGGATCAGAGGGCGGCATGACGATCGGGTAGACACTGATTCCATCCCAAAACCCGCGAACAAGATTATGAGCAATGTCATGCCCCTGCCCACCAAGTTGGATACCCGTGTTTAATCGCAGCGGAAGATAGCCATAAATATTTTTGTCGACACTCCAACCGTTCTGCCACTGCCCCTCAGGCCAATTGCCAATAAAGCTGTTGTTGATGACCGTCCAACCCGTGATGCGCGACGAACTGTCATCAGCCTGCTTATTGAGATGATGATCGTGATGCGGTCCAGCGTTGATGCCATAACGTAGATCAACAAAGTGGCAATTGGCGATCTCAATCTGCTGAGCGTCATTGGCATAAATCGCGGTTTCCATGTTACGAAACGTCAGATGCGAGATGCGATGCGACACCGCACCAGTGAGATCCATCATGATCCCCACCGCCCCGCCATCGAGAATCGTCGAACCGTCCGCAGCACCGGTGATGGTGATCGGCTCGGTGACACTGGCCTGTTTATTGAGATGGATCACGCGATTGTGTTGACGATTTTCCGCTGAAAAATCAGTGTAAAGCTGCGTCACCTGTTCATCCAATGGCGGGTGGATGTACGCAATGCGATCGTCACCATAACGCTGCTGCCTTGCCTGGACATCACCAAATTGATGAACACCGCTGTGAAGCAAAATGGTTTGCCCAGCTTGTACCGCGTCGTAGGCTTGATTGATGGTGTCAAAGTTGGGCGTCAGTCGAGCGCCTTGATACGACTGCGGGTAGACATGCAACACCGTCGCATTGGCAACATCACCCAAGGCTTGTTTGGTCTGCGCTTCAATGATCTGCTCTTGGTCACCGCCATCCGGATCATGCAGTGTCAGTCGGACTTGATAGGACGTGGCCGGATCAAGATTCAGCACACTGCCGCTGAAGCGATTGGGGCAGACCACATGCCAACCAATGCGACTGGTTCCCGCACCATCAAACAGTGTCCGCAGCAGCGGCTGAGCTTGTTGCCACTGCGAATCACCGGTCTTGCGATATGCCACTAAGACGGTTGCATTGCGATTAAAGTCACCCTTCATATCCCACTGTACTCCGATGGCATGCAACGTCGATTGCTGCAATCGTAGTTCGCCAGCCTGAATCGGACTTGGATCAGGATCAAAAGATTGGGGCTGTGGGATCGCAGTCAAAGTTGAGGTCACATTGCAGGTTTTATGCGCCAGCCACGTATCGAACATGGAGGGCAAGGGCTGCGCTTGGGTTGGTGTGACTGAAAGACTGCCCCACCGCGATTCGCCCTGCCCACCGAAAACCATCAACACCACCGAGATGCGTGAGTTGGCCTTTGCTTTGGCAAAGACAAGCTGTTGACTCACTGGCAAAGAGCCGACATGAAACCGAGCGGACTGGGCAACCATCAGATCGTTTTCAAAGACTTCAACACGACCTATGTGTAAGTCCGGTTGCGTCGATGTGATCTCACTCACATCCAGTGACCACTTGCCAGCCGACAGACTCGGCAAGACCACCGTCTGCTGTGCAATGTCCCATTGATTGGCTTGCGCGCTGATTGCCTGGATCACCGGCGTCTGTGCCTGTAACCCTGTCACCGTTGCGTGTAACGATGCTAACAAAACCAAAATCTGCCAACCGATTCGTATCTTCATCCATAGACTCCTTGAGACAGTGTCTGATTGTAGCCCGAATGAAACCAGCGAAGAAGATACGATTTTTGTCATTTTATTGACAATATCCGCTATAATCAGTCATGTTTCGCAATCTTAAACATCTGGATCTGGACACACCTGTCACGTTCATCAATGCATCCCTGGCAGACCTTGAGTCATCACTGGGTGTGTATGTCACCATTCATGACCTCACGGGCATCCTTTGTTCATGGGATGGTAAGCCGCTATTGAGTCGCCGAAATTACCATGCCCATCCCTATTGTCGTTACCGCCGAAACCACTTTGAACGTCAGTGCGTCGAGCATTGTTCCAACCAGGTCAACGCCTATGCCCGCAAACACAGCCATGCGTTTTCGACCCATTGCTTCAAAGGCGTCCGCGAAGTGGTGGTCCCGATGTACCGACAGAAACAGTTGGCGTTTGTGATGTTTGCAGGTGGGTTCCGTCGTGAACGTGATGAATGCCCACTGTCTGCTCACGAAGCCCAATCGCGATACCAACAGTTAACGCTCTTCCAAACCGAGAAAATGGATCAGGCGACGCGTTTGTTGAAAATGGTTGGCTTGTGCCTGCTGCAATTGGTGGAACAGCACTCCGTTCAATCCATTGGTGCCGACCCGCAAGAGGATGTTTCTCCGGGAAGTCAACCGGTGGATCGCCGAGACATTGACATCCGTCAGTTCATATTCAATCATGCCCACGAATCAACACTTCGACTGGAGCAGCTTGCTGAGGCGTTGAACCTGTCTGAATCGCGCGTCGGACATCTGGTAAAAGAAATCTTTGGGCAAACCTTTCAGAAACTCGTCACGCAGGAGCGCATCAAGCGCGCCAAGTCACTGCTGATCACAACGGATTGGTCCATGGACCTGGTTGCCACCGCGACCGGCTTCGGCAATCCGTATCATTTCAATCGGACTTTCAAAGCACATGCCCAATGCACGCCCGGTCAATACCGCAGGCAACATCAACGCACGAGATAAAGCAGGCCATGCATATCGAGCATGATCACACCAGCTTGACCATGCCATCAGCAAGCTCGCAACGTCCGGATTGGGCAAGATGCTCAACGGCCTGCTGCAGATAAGGCTGAGATTTATTCGTGAGTTTACTCATGCCAAAGAGCTTGGCCGTTTCACGACACAAATCGTCAATCGGCAAACTGATCGCATGGGCCAGTAACGCATAGGCAGCATTAGCCAACTCAGCCAATGGGACATCATCAATCTCACGTGGCCTGTTCTCGCCCTGCGGGATACGAAAGCCGGTATATGTTTCAGAGTCCTGCTCAATCAACCAGACTTCACTGCCCAACACCTGTACCTGATCACGCATTTGATGCAGCAGCGCCCCCAACCGATCATCAACGCGTTTGGTCTGACGCCCCAAATCAAACTTGGGCATCACACGCTTGGCAAGTAATCTCAGTGACATCGGGGCTTCAACTGCAAGCACGCGCTGAATGACATCCATGACCAGTCGACCATTGCTGTAAAACGCATCCGCATCACCGATGACTTTTTCGTCCTCAAAACAGGCATAAAACACAGCGCCTTGTGGCAAGGCAGTCGGTTGGGGTTCAACCTCGGGCTGGGCGTCAGTAACTTGGCTTGCCAATTGGTTTGAGGATTCATGAACAAGGTCCGGGTCATCCTGATCCTGCCAAGTGTCGGGAACATGCGTTGCAGACAAGGAATCCGGTTGTTTGTCAGACTTTTCGATCGCTTCTCGAATCGCTTCTTCAATGCGCTGAATTTCCTGCTGCGGGTTAACCCACCATTGCGTTGACCAGACCCGATGCATGGTCCAACCCAGATTTTCAAGAACAGCTTGTCGGAGTCGATCGCGATCTCGCGCGGTCTTGGCACTGTGATACGTTGCACCATCACACTCAATACCCAACACGAATTGGCCGGGTTTGTCAGGATGCTTCACGCCAAGATCAATGCGGTATCCCGAGCATCCGACTTGCGGGACGACCTGCCAACCCCGCTGGATTAACTGATCCATCACCTGCTCTTCAAATGGTGATTCACAGTCCGCACCGGTCTGCACCTGATTTGCCTGACTGATCGCTGCATAGCCACGTCTTGCATAGTCCAGAAACACTTTGAGATGTCGCACACCGAGTTTGTTAGACCGTGACAGATCGATGTCTTCAGCGAGAATGCTGGAGAACACAATGACCTTTTCACGGGCGCGTGTGATGGCAACATTAAGCCGTCGTTCACCGCCTTCGCGATTGAGTGGTCCGAAATTCATCGCCATCTTGCCATGGATGTCACGGGCGTAGCAGATCGAAAAGAGAATCACCGAGCGTTCGTCGCCCTGCACGTTTTCCAGGTTTTTGACAAACACGTGATTCGGGTCGTTGGAATCAAAAAAGGCTTCAATCTCCGGGTGTTCTCGGCGTGCTTCATCCAATAAGTCTTCAACCAGAATCTGCTGAGCCATACTGAACGTGACAATGCCGATACTCGTTTGATATGTTTGAGGATTCCGCAAACGCATCACCACTTCCTGCACGATGGCCTGTGCTTCAGCCATGTTGTTGCGTGCTTTACTCCGATCATAAACACCGTCTGCAAGACAACGCAGACTCACCCCCAAATGCTGCGTCTGATCCAGGGCATTGGGGAAGGTATAGAGATGATTGTTGTAATAGTGATAATTGCTGAAAGCGATCAACGATTCATGCCGTGAACGGTAATGCCAAAGTAGCTTGCGAGACGGCATCCCTGCTGCTGCACATTCATCGAGAATGCTCTCCAGGTCTTCGAGTTCTTCGTCGTCATCTTCCTCGATCGTATCCTGACGTGTGAAGAAATTGGTTGGAGGTAATTGTTTGGAGTCTCCCACCACAATCACCTGGCTGCCACGGGCAATTGCGCCCACCGCATCCCAGACGGGAATCTGCGACGCTTCATCGAAAATCACCACATCAAATGGCGGGTAGTCCGCATCCAGGTACTGGGCAACCGACAACGGACTCATCAACAAACACGGCTTAAGGCGGGGCAACAAGTTCGGCAGTTTGGTGATCAACTTACGCACCGACATATGTCGACGTTTGAGTTTTAGCTGATGCGCGAGCACTCCCATCTCCGAATTGCTCAGGTTTGCTGCGATTTGCAGGGACGGTACGGACTCGGACAACGCCTGGCGAACCTTGTGTTCAGAAAGATGCAGGTGAGCTTTGTCCAATTGTTTGAAATGCTCGATCCGCTGAACATGTTCGTGGATGTTCAAACTGTTTAAAACGGCATCGTCTTTCCATATCGCATCGATCCATGCATCAAGTATGTTCCGCTGCAATGCAGGCTTGATCATGTCCGTTGGGATATTGCCCTGCTCATGTTCTGATACCAGCGTTTTCAGATCTTTCTGGACGGCAGCAGCACGGACACGCTGCCAATAACTCCAGTCGTTGAGTTTGTCGATATGTTCTGGATACCGCTCACAGCGTCTTTGAATCACGCCAAGCATGTCCGGCTGATCAGGTTGGCCGGTGAAAAGACGCATATCGAAGAAACCGGATTGTGCCAGTGATTCGAATGCTTTGGCCAAGATCGAAAGATGCTCAAGGTAGAGCGTAAGTGTTTTGCCTTGTTCGGTCGTGGAGGTGAGTGTCTGTGCGGAATGCTCAGCAAACTGGCGGATCGTCTGCGAGGTTGAACCCGCCAATGTGGTCTTGGGCAATTCACCAAGTCGCTTGGCAAAACGCTCCATCCAATGCATCTGCTGTTGGAGATGATCCCAGTCCGGATCGCCCCGCTTCCAATCCGATTCCAACACCTCTACCAACGGATGATCCGGCGAACGGAGTTGGTCATCGAGTCGTTTGAGTTCGAGCAATTCCGTGAGAATGTCTAACAGATTAACTGCATCAAGTTGCTGCCCCGGTTGCAGGAACAGTGAAACCTGCTTTCGGATTTTGCGTTGCGTGAGTATGCGCGACAGGAACCATTGATCAGCCGACTGATGATATTGACCAAGCAGTTGGACCAATGGCTGCGTCATGATCTCAGGTTGAAACTGCGTGAGATATTTTTGAGCCAAAGCGTTGCGTTTACGTCCAGTCGTAATCGCTTGCGTGAGTGTCTCGCTGAGCTTTGGCCAGTCTTGCGTGTGAATCAGGTTGGTCGCGACACCAGGATTAACCTGCATCAATTGAGCGGTCTTGGCCAGCCAATTGACCGTATGGAGATTGGGCTGCTCCTTGAGTTCCAAACCCATCACTTGGCGTAATGCATCGAACGATGCCATCAAATCAGAAACAGCCTTACCCAACGGTTGACACAGGCGCACGATTTCCTGGGGCAGGGTCGGCGTCCAATTCTGACAGGTTATCCCGCGCAATGGATGCTCATTGAGAGGACTCACAAGTTTGGAAGCATTGGTTAATTCATCAGCCAATTCGAGCCATTGTTCATACTGTTGATGACTCAAATTAAGTGGATCCGTAATCGGCATCTCAAGCGAGAACTCATGGGGCAATGCCATGAGTCGGCTCAGGGCGGTAAAGACCGACATGCCAATCGCGCGGGGACGATGCATTGCATGAACGAGGCTGTTAATGGTCTGACGCGACTGCAACAATTCTGCACAATGTTTATCCCATGGCACGTTTGAGACACTGCCACTGACATTCAGCGACTCCTGCAGTTGATCGAGAACCTGTCGCTTGTTGGCCTTGTGCGAATGTAACTCCAACGTAAACGGGCCAAGTCCGACATCGCTTAAGCGGGTGTGAACGACATTGAGTGCAGCCTGTTTTTCAGCGACGAACAGTACACGCTTGCCATGCCCCAGGCAATGGGCAATGAGATTGGTGATGGTTTGGGATTTGCCCGTTCCCGGTGGGCCTTCGAGCACAAAGCTCTTGCCATCATGTGCGGCAAAGATCGCTGAGAGTTGCGAGGAGTCAGCATCCAGTGGGCAATAGGTTTGAACCGGATCACGCGTTTGATCCAACTCAGCAGGATCCGGGAAAGGTGCCCCATCATCAAAGGCTTCGTCGGGTCGATCAACCAGATGACGAACGGTGTGACTGCGCATCAGCGCAGCCGTCCGCTGCTCAAGATCACGCCACATGAGAAACTTGGTAAAGGAGAAGAGTCCAAGATGCGCTTCTTCGACGATATCCCACCGTGGCACATCCACCACCAAGGCGCGAAACCGCCCTAAAATTCCGGGAATATCCAAGCCGGACTCATCGGTGAGTAACTCATCAAGACCCGGCTCTTCCAAGCCGAACTCTTTGAGTTTCTGCATCAAGGTGACATTGATATGCGGATCATCATCGGCTTGCGATAACGTAAACGGCGCACTGGCAGAACTCCGTGATAATGTCACCGGCAAAAGCAGAATCGGTGCGTATCTTGCTTTGTCACTGGTCGGTGTTTCGTACCACTTGAGCATGCCCAACGCCAGGTAAAGCGTACTCACCCCAGACTCTTCGATTTCCGTTCGCGTGGTTCGCAGCAACTCCAACAGGCGGCCGTCAAGCTCCTGCTGCGAAAGGTCCGCTGGCAAGTAACGATGTTCGAGCATGTCCTGCATGAAGTTCTCAACCAGGTCATCGGTATACATCGACTTCTGGGCCTGGGCGCGCAGTTGGCTGAGTTCGGACAGATTATGCATCGAATAAAATCGAAAGGTTTTCCCCGCAGCGAGCATGTCTTCAAGCTGACCAATCATGTTTCCAAAGATCGGCACAGCACGCTTGCTGTTGCGGTTGTAATTGAGCACACGATTTCGCAGACTCAAATCAAGCAGCTTGCGTTTCCAGCGTTCGATCCGGGCTGACGGCGTTTCGATATCCGCATCATCCGTTGGTTTGGCAACGCGGTCAGATGGCGTACTGCGTTCCTGAACCCGTGGGATGACTGGGGCATCTTTGGACTTTTCATCCTGAATCTGCACCACCACTTGCCCGTCGATCACTGTCCGTGATGGCAAGGGGCGGATCATCAGTGTGCGTGCGGACTTCACATCAATCGCACAGATGAATTTCTGCGGGTCGTTGAGATGCACACGCCCTGCTGTGATGCAGCGATCAAGTGCGGGTAACGGATCATGCGTGAGCATCGTGGATTCAAACAATGTGATCTCACGCAAATCAACACGTTTGGACAAACTCGTCGGTTCATCCATCGTCGCGTAAGCGTAATGCGTCTCATGCATCCACACGCCGACGAAGGCATGCCCCTGAATAATCACCAACAAGGGGTAAAGTCCGGCCTGTTCCAGACAGGCTGCCATGAGCATGGATAGATCCAGGCAGGTCCCCAATTGATGATTGGCCATGTCGTCGGGGAATCGGACTTTCTGCCCTGCGTTTTCAAAGCTGGCAGGCGGGTTGATGTAACTGATCTGCAATTGGCCGATGGCAGAGTAAATCGCATAGGCGATATCCATCACGCGCTGTGCCGAGCCGGATTGATAACCATCCAGTGAAGCTCCGGGGACAGACTTGCGAAGAATCTTGCTGGCTGTGGAAAGGATCGACTGAACCTGCGGATGATTGGGGAGAATGTAGGCTGCGGTAAGTTCGACCAGTGAACCAGAACCATGCCACTCGTTAAACGCCAGCACGTCCATGGGCCCGGTCCAGCGTTGGAGTTGACCATCCGTGTGATTGACGGTGACAACCAACTGCGTCTTCTCGCGTTCAATTTGAGATGCAAGACGTGCCGGATCAAGCTGCATGCGAACCTGATCCAGGCGATGCGTGCCGTTGGCTGCGATCATCTCCACGCGACATTGCCAAGGAGCACAGTGCTCACTTTGCAGTGAGACGTTGATGGTCAGATTCTCGAGTGCTTTGTCCGTGTTGTTGACCAACGTGATCTGCTGAATCAACGGGACATCATTCTGATGGACGGCATAGCTGAGAAAGCCAGCATAGTCCACGCTGATGGACAAGGGTTCTGCTTCCGTTGGTGCAACTGGTTGTGTTTGATCGGATGGCGATTGTGACATTGGTATTCATACCCCCGGCTTTGACGCGTCGCGGATTTGGCGGATGCGATGCTCAACAGTAACGTCCTATGCCCAGCACATCATACCCGATGCTTTTTGAGCACGGACATATCATACTCGCAAGAAGCCGATTTCCTGAACCGTCAAAGCGGGAGACATGAAATTCGTAGCAGGTGGATTCAACCTTCTGAATCAATAGCGGGTATTGGCTGGCATCCTTGACCGTGCCGAGGCCTGATGAGAAGACCATCCAACCGTCATGAGCAACCGAGCAGTCTGTCAATCGTCCTCATGGCCGGTTTTGGCTGTCTCACGGATTGGTCTGCGTGGTGCTTGGGGCATGGTGTTGGGGGCGACGCAAAAAGACATGGACTGGATCAACTGCCGACGCATGCGACTGATCCGTTGGGCGTGAGTCGGGTCGGCTGCAAGGTTGTGTTGTTCATGCGGGTCAGCCTGCCGATCAAAGAATTGTTCTCTGTCATGGGCATGCAGGACATACTTCCAATCGCGTTCACAGCACATCCGCCAACTCTGTGAATCCATCGGAGCGTCCTGCGCCAGATCGCGGCCCTGCAATTCGCATTCGGCATACGCCCAGTCGCGGTGATCGGACTTTTGGCCTGTGATATAAGGCAAAAACGACCGACCCGGTGTCTGGGGAAGCCAGCGATCGATCGGTCCGTTACAGCCTGCCATCTCAAGGAGGGTGCATGGCAGGTCCACCGCTTCGACCATGCCATCGCGTTGCTCCCCTGCCGGAACGTGCCCGGGCCAACGGATGATAATCGGCGTCCGACAGGATGGGTCATACGCCCAACCTTTGTGATCCAATCCCAGGTCACCGATCATGTCCCCGTGATCCGAACCAAAGATCACCACGGTGTTCGATGCCAGACCGTGTTGATCCAACCAGTCGAGCAACCGCGCGATCTGATCATCCACCAGCGTGATCATGTCAGCATGCTTCGCGCGGTGTTCCTGAAACTGCCTGATGCGTTGGGGATCGTCAACACCAATGGGCCTGGGCATGTCGTCGGGTTGATGTCGGCCAAAGTATGGCATGGGTGGATCGAGTGGGAAATGCGGTGCACAAAAAGAGACATGCAGAAAAAACGGCTTGTCGCAGTCGTAGACATTGAGCCAATCCAATGCCTGATTGCCAATAAAACCATCAATGTAATCCTCAGCATTCAGACAGGATGGTTCGTAGCGTTCCTTCCCACCCAGCTGTGGATTCCGACGGGTAATGTCTCGGCGATAGGCGTTGAGCAATCCGCGTTTTTGCAGATGTTGCGTCCAGTGACAATCGCGCCATGATGCAAGTGATTTACCGCAGACTTCAATCGCCTGATCAAACCCACGTGCCAGGAGTTTGTCTTGTTCATCACGCAGATCAATAAAATTCAGACCGCCATGTGCATGAACTTTGCCAATGACCGCGGTGTGATAGCCATTCTGTTGCAGTGCCTGGGGCATGGAAGGCAACATCGGCCAATCGTGATTATTACGAACCAGGCCATATGCCGCCTGCGATGCGTAAAGTCCGTGATACCAGCTAAAGCGCGTGGGCATGCACACGGGACAGTTACTGAATGTCTGGCTGAGTACGGTCCCCTGCTTTGCCAACCGATCCATCGCTGGTGTCTGCAATGAGCCAGCCAAGCCTGTGTGACCAAAGAAATCAAATCGGTGTTGATCATCGGTGATCAGAAGAATGTTGGGCTTGCTGCTCACACAGGCGCTCCGATCATGGGCAAGGTGAATTCACTGATCTGACGCACCAATACACCACTGGGGCCAGGCGGCAAAAGCACGGCATTGACCAGGCAACACGGCTGATTGTTTTCCAGGTACAGATACGGTCGTTCGACGAAGCGCGCTTGAACCGCATCCAACTCATCCCGGAATTGAATCCCAAGATGATAGGCTGGCGTGTTGCAAGTCTTCTGCCAATGGCGTCCGTCCTGTGAATGGTACAGCAACCCCGCGTCTGCAATGCCACACTCACGACCACTCATGTCCTTGGCAAGCATGAGATAGCCATCATCCGTTGCCCATACATTGGGATCTTCCACATCGTGATCAAAAAGCAGTGACGGTTCTTCGCGTTTGAAAGGTCCCAGCGGTGAATCAGCAACCGCAAATCCAAGCCACAACGGTTCGCGGGGTCCGGCTGTGGACTTGTAAATCATGCCGATGCGTCCGTCGGGCATCACATGCAAGGCCGGGTTGGTGGTCATGCCATGATCCCACATACCTGGTCGCGGGTGGATCACCGGGTTGTGATCACATGGTGTCCATGGTCCTGCTGCGGTTGGCGCAGTGGCGATGCCGATGCGTTGGCGGAACCGGATGGCTGTCCAATGTTCAAAGTTGTTCCCCTCGCGTTGGCGTCGCGCCTTGGACGGGTCGGCATCATCCCAACGTGTACCGATGTAGGCCATGATGTATTGATCGCCAAACTGATAAACCCGTGCATTGTGTGCCATGTTGGCTGACCAACGTTGTTCGTTGAGGACATCCAGTTGCTCGCAGAAAGTGAACGGTCCGGTGGGAGAATCCGATTCGGCACGGATCACATGCGAATCGGTCAACCAACCATGAAACCCCATTTCAGCAGGCCAACGCGATGCGTAGAGTTGGTACTTGCCATCTTCACTACGGATCAATGAACCGTCCCAGACGTAGTAACCTTCCATCTCAAAGAGCTGACTGCGATCCGGCGGAATAAACTGCATCAAGGTTGCAACAGGTGGCATGTCGATAAAAACTTCGCTGGACATCAGGGGTGATTCCTCAAAACGGTGTAACTGTATGCGGGTAACGAAATGACAGAGGCTTTGCTGTTATGCGGTAGACGCTGGACATCCTCATCGGTTTGCTCAAGCTCAGCAACAAAGGTCTCGCCCTGCCAGGAGCCATGAGGCAGATTGATCCTGGCGGACTCGGCACTGCGGTTGATCAGAAACAGCGTGGTCTCACTGTCACGCCGCATGGCAATGGCGCGGACATTGGCAAAGGTCTGGTCATGCAATTTCAAGCGACCTTTGAATTGCCCGACACCTTCAATGGGTAAATCAGCAACTTGAATATTATCACCGCGCGTCGCTTGTCCAATGTGTGCAAACATCTGGGCCAGGGGTTGATTCAGACTCACGCGTTTGATTTCTTCACCTCGACCGATGACCATCACCGGCATTTTTCGGCTTGGTGCTGCAAGGAGGTGTTTACAGATCATCTCGATCGGGCCGTGGTCTGCGATCAATGCCAGAATAAAATTGATCTCCGCCAGGCGACTCCACCAGGCAAATTCGGCACTGTGTTTATGCTCACGATTACCCACCCAGGTCACCATGCCCACTTCGGTGAGCCAGATCGCCTTGTCCGTGCCATAGTATTTTTGCTGATGTTCCTTCAGCCAACCCGGATAAGCGTCACCCGCCCCCAGCAGCCACTGCATGCGCTGCTGCGGTGTCCATTTAAGTCGGTGCTGAAACTGGGGCCAACTCTGCAGATAAATGTGATACACCACCGCATCATAAAAACTGCGATCAGCGGAAAGTTTCTGATTCCACTGCACCAACCCCAGCGACGAATCCTCCGGCACGCCCTGCTCACTTCCGCCTGGAAACTGCAGGTAAATCGGTCCGCCCCCCACCACCGCCACCTGCGCCTCAGGCCAACGCGAATGGATTCGATTCCCAAGATCACGGGCGTAGGTGATGTAATCCTCTGGTGATTGAATCGGCCCCTTGTAATGCTTGAAGTCCGAATTGGGTAGCATCAGGGCGTCGACTTCATTGCCCACTTCCCAATGCTTGATCGGCAGCGAACCGTCGGACTTTGCTAACGATTCAATCCATTGCCACTGACTGTCCACGGTGTCGGTCAATGTGTTGAACACGAAGACCGGGCGCATGTTCAACTGCTCACACAGTCGCATGAAGCCGGCCTGGTTGGCATCAATGTCAAACATGAACTTGGGGGTTGCTTTACCCAACGGATGCGGGGGTACCTGGCGCTGCGTCCGCCAATCATAAAACTGGGACAAGGTTCCGCCGGGAAAACGCATGTTGCTCGGCGCCAGTTCATCCACCACCTTGACCATGCGCGGGTCATCCCAGGGAGTGGTCTGTCCACGCCCCCCGGCTGTTGCCGGCACGTTGGTGTTGTAGCCAAACAGGTTGGCAGGCAGCGAGGACCACGTGACATCCTCAGTCAACTTCAGAGACATGTCGGAAGTCTGGGCTGTCACATGGAAGGTTGGCAGCAACAACACGGCAGCGCACAACCATCGTAAACCACCGGGGTGGGGTCTCATCGAAAATCCTTTCAAAACAAAGGCGGGTTTGTGTGTTCAAGCGGGCCAGTCAACCCAGTAAACTCATTGCAGAATGTCAAAGTCATGCCACTTGAGTGTTTCACCGGGCAGCATCGATACGTGACCATCAGCAAACAGGCGATTGGACGATTCGCTGTGAATGTCCAGCCAATACCGAAAGGCGAAGGAGCCGGTCGGCTCGCCTGAGACGATAGGCCAATTGGCAAAGGCGCATTCGACGATGCTCACTACTTTTGAAGGCTTGAGAATCTGATCGGGGCGCGTGTGTTTCTGCTCATCGCGGAGTCCGCCGACACCTGTAAAATCCCAGTTTGAGGTGTCCGCCGTGTGGCCCCCGGTATCGCCCATGCCGTAGGAATGTCCGAACTGATTGCCTTGCTTGGGAGCCGTGTTGCTTGGGCAGTAAAGCTTGACATACTCGTGGATATTGGAATTGCTGTGACCGGGTGTGATCGAGACGTTGGCATAATGATCAATGAGACCGGCTTCGACCAAACGCATCGGCCAATGCTGCCAATAGGTGGGGGTTGATCCAGTGTACCACTGGCTTGATTCGTCGGGCGTGCTGTTGGTGCCGGTGCCCAGTTCGGCGCGGGGATAGACCGTCGCATCGACGACATAGGTTTCAAACATCAGTGCAATCTGCCTGAGATTGCTTGCACATTGAATGCCTCTTGCAGACTCACGTGCCTTGGCCAAAGCAGGTAACAAGATGGCAATCAGTAACGCGACGATCGAGATGACAACCAACAGCTCGATCAGCGTAAAAGCGCGTTGTTGAGGGTAGCGTTGCATGGTTCTCTCCTTGCGGTCGGTTTTGACCGTGTGCGAATCAATCCAATCCTCCGGTTGGGCTCGACAAATTCAGTGCGATGGATACCCCGCCGGACATTGCCAGCGTGAATGGCCATCAATCTTCAACTTTTCAATCAGTCCGACGTTGACAGGCCAGGTTTGTAACCGGGTGCGGTTGTGCCTGGAATCCAATGTCCGGACAGGCGTTGGGATGAAACGTCTTGCGTCTGTCCTTCGATGCCACCAAGTAACATGCTCGCAGCAACGCGACCCATCTCATAACGATCAAAACTCACGCGACTGAGATTGGGGAAGGTGACACTGACCTGCTGACTGTCATCGCAGCACGCCAAACCAAAATCCCTGCCAACCAGCCCCCCCGCCTGGTTGGCAGCAGAAACCAGAGTCATTGCATGACGCGTCCCCGAAGCAATGATGGCTGTGTCCGGCGTGAGTTGTTGCTGCTTGCAAAAACTGAGCATCTCTTGATACGGCTCATCACTGACATGACACCACGTCACGGGAACGTCCATTGCCTCTGCCATTTTGCGCACACCAATCTCACGTTCATGGGCACTGTAATGTGCGCTGGCATGGGCATCGGGACCCAACCAAATCAAACGACGGTAACCTGAAGCAACCAGTCTCTGGACCACCAGCTGGGCGGCTGCGGTCTCATCACGATGCAGACAGCCGTTGGGGCGCCATTCGTTGTTCTCCACCCACAGACAAGGCACGACTTCACTTTGAATCTCTCGGAGCAACTGTTCGACCTGATCGGGAATCTCACCGCCCAGAACGATCATGCCATCCATGATGTTCTCGCGGAACATGCGTGGTATCTCGCCGTCGACATCGGCCAACTCGTGCAGATGCACCAGTGACATCATGTAATCCGACTCGGCCAATTGGTCATTGATCCCGACGATGGTTTCAAAACTCTGGAGGAAGACGAATTTGCGATCCGGTGCATTACGGATGACCACGCCGATCATGTGCGACTTGCGATTGGCCATGGCACGTGCCGCCCAGGAGGGTCGGTAATTGAGCCTTCGAGCGATCTGGTGAATCTTCTTTGCATTGGCGGCAGCGCTGGCCCAACCGTTCTTGTTCTTGCCGTTGAGCACGCGTGAAACGGTTCCGATGGAGACCCCGGCTTCGGCAGCGATCTGCGCAATCGTCGGCCCATTGCCGGATTCGTTTGCCCCGGATCGTGATGTTTGAAGCGTTTTCATCTTGTTCCATTCTAGCCCCGCCAATTCGTGAATCAAGCAAAAGTTTAAAGCGCTTTAACAAATTCTTGAAGCGCTTTTAAAAACAAGCTCCTATTAACAACACAATTTAATTTAATTTAAATATTTACAACTGTTTTTAAAACGTTTTAAACTTGACAAAAATCTCACTTTTTTTGACCTGATTGACGTCATAGTAAAACAACGACTGACACGTGATGCCAGCCGTTGGATATGATGACTTATTGTGAGATTCAACCCCCGGATCAATGATCTTGAAGTGACCTTCGATTGCATCACGGGGTGTCATTGCGACCTGCTGTCGGATCAGGCGTCGGCAACCATGCAGGTCTCCAGGGGTGCCTTGCGGACTTTGCCGACGGTCTGCGTTTGGCCGGTCTGGGCGCTGACGACGGCTGCAAAGCAGATCGCCAGACCGCGCAGGTTGTCGATGGGGTTATTCAGCGGTTGGCGTTTTTGTTCAATCGCGCAAAGTAACTCCCCCATGCTTCCCATGAAGCCTTCTTCGAACCATTGCCCATGGAGCTGGGGAATGGCTTTACCGCGTTGGGTGATCAGTTGGACCTGATGCCCGGTCAAACCAGCGGCGTCGTACTGGAGGGTGCCTTTGCTGCCGATGATGTAACCGTCATCTTTCCCGCCGTAGTTCACCGCACCATCAAAAACAAGGCTGGCATGCCCGTGATCAAACTCCACGAGCACCTGACCGAGCAACGGCGGTGTGGCGCGCTGCACGGTGGCATGGCTGAGATTGGCGGTCACACGCACCGCCTGACTCTCGGGCATGAATGAGGCCAACGCATCGAACCAGTGAATCGCGTAATCATAAAGGACGATGTGATGCACCCGGTTAAAGTGCGAGTCAGCGATCCAGTCATGGGACCAGTGACAGTTCAGATGGACTGCATCGACTTTGCCAATCTTGTTTTTGAGAATCGCATTGCGGACCCACGACCAATGCGGGGACCATCGGCCGTTCTGATTGACCGCCAGGATCACACCCATTTTTGTAGCAAGCTCTGCGAACTTCTTGCCTTTGTTCAAGTCCAGAACAAACGGCTTCTGACTGAGTACATGCTTGCCTGCCTTGAGTGCAGCGGGGATGAGATACTCACGATCCTGCGGGTGGGTGGCGATATCCACGACTTCGATATCATCGCGCTTAAGCAACTGTTTGTAATCCGTATAGACATCGGCATCAGGATAAAACGCCTTGGCACGATTCTGAGCGCGCTCTTCAATCAGATCACACATCGCAACCACGTTGAGTCCCATTTTTTTGTAAGCCTTCAAGTGCGACTCACTGATCCCGCCACAACCAATCAAACCAATCGGCCGCGAGAGTCGCCGAGGCATGGGCGGTTGATATTTGATTTGGGGAGCAGCAATCAAATCGGCTTGCTTCTCAGCCATGTCGTTATATTTGCGTTTCTTTGCCATGTTCTGAATCCTTGCTGTTGGACTAAAAGTCTCCAAATGGAGATCAAGATTATTGGATGAGACCGACGGTGCGTTTTTCGGTGGCACTGAGGACTGCAGTGTCCACGATCTGCTGACCGATACGTGCAATCTTTGGTGACAACGGGCCGTAAACCAACTCGCCGCGCGTGATCCGATCAATGACGTAGCTGATCGGCCCGTCATTGGGGAACGGCATCGGGTCTACGGGGATGATTTCACAGGGCTTGTCAGGATCGGTCTGCAATGAGATGGTTTTTTCATGATCGTAGCTGGCAATGGTGCCTTTGCGACCGACGATGACAAAACCACACTTGGGCTGAGGTTGTTGCGTCCAGCAATCACTGAATGTCCCCCACCGTGTTTCGAATTTACTCAGGCCACTGTTGGGGATGTCGTAACGACAGATGGTAATGCTGTGTTCGTCGACTTCCAGGCCATCGGGTTGATCGACCATGCTGGTGACTTCAACGGGCGCCTTGCCGTTCATGTACCAAGTTCCGAGTGTCACGCCATAGCCCAGGTAATCCAGCAGACTCCCACCACCGAACTGTTTCTGGTAAAACCAACTTTGAGACTTCTGCTCGTTGGCAATGTCTTCGGGGACCACCACCTTGTCTGCCAGATGACGCAAAGGACCACGGTTACCATCGTAGTAATGCACCTGGATCACATCACCAATCGCCCCATCATCAACCAACCTTTTGGCGGTGACATGTGAGGCATACCAACGCAGCGGCCAATTGATGATCAACTGCTTACCGGTTTGCTTAAGCGCTGCAATCATTCGGTCTGCATCGGTTAACGTGGCAGAGAACGGCTTTTCGACAAAGACATGTGAACCAAACGGCGCAACGCGCTCAGTCCATAAGGCATGCTCTGCGGTGGCAGGACACAGAATCACCATGTCAGGCTTCGTGTCTTCCATGAGCTTGCGATAATCGCTGACAAACAACGATTCATCCAAACCAATCTGCTT
>MDTD01148528.1_pt1 | contig 24120 bp, 22 predicted proteins | sample 811221 | NCBI WGS metagenome assembly MDTD01 (sample SAMN05326646, study PRJNA326480) | marine metagenome | isolation source: seawater | place: Pacific Ocean: South West | collected 2011 | reverse complement strand
GCGGTTAGCTCAGTTGGTAGAGCATCTCGTTTACACCGAGGGGGTCAAAGGTTCGAGTCCTTTACTGCCCACCAAAATATTAAGTGGGGGTGTAGCTCAGTTGGTTAGAGCGATCGCCTGTCACGCGATAGGTCGAGGGTTCGAGTCCCTTCACTCCCGCCACTTTTTTTTAAAATATTATATAATTCAATACCTTTATTTTGATAATTATTATCAATTATGGTGTATATTTTGAATAATGTGACCTAACACCACTTCATCTAGCTTTAAAAAATGATATATATTCCCACATGACTGCGGAATTTTTAAAAGATTATTTACCTATTATTTTGTTCTTAATTATTGCATTAGGATTGAGCTGTGCTTTTATAATAATAAATTTTATATTATCTCCTAAAAATCCTGATCCAGAAAAACTATCTGCGTATGAGTGTGGATTTGAACCCTTTCAGGACTCAAGAATGGAATTTGATGTCAGGTTTTATCTGGTTGCGATTTTGTTTATAATATTTGATCTTGAAATTGCATTTTTGTTCCCTTGGGCTGTGTCACTTGGAAATATAGGAATTTTAGGTTTTACATCAATGATGATTTTTTTATTCATATTAACTATCGGTTTTATTTATGAATGGAAAAAAGGTGCTCTAGACTGGGAATAAAATTACAATTTAAAATCAAATGAACAATAAATTAGATCAAGTCCCCGAGGAATTTAAAAAACTAGCAAGTGATTTTAGTAAAAATGGTTTTATCACAACATCATTTGAAAATTTAGTCAATTGGTCAAGATCTGGCTCTTTACATTGGATGACCTTTGGTCTTGCATGTTGTGCAGTTGAAATGATGCAAACAGCAATGCCAAGATACGATTTAGAGAGATTTGGAGCTGCACCAAGAGGTTCACCTAGACAATCTGATGTAATGATAGTAGCTGGAACTTTAACAAATAAAATGGCACCAGCATTGAGAAAAGTTTATGATCAAATGCCCGAACCAAGATACGTAATCTCAATGGGTAGTTGTGCTAATGGCGGAGGCTATTACCACTACTCATATTCTGTAGTAAGGGGGTGCGATCGAATAGTTCCAGTAGATGTTTATGTGCCAGGATGTCCACCATCGGCAGAATCTTTATTATATGGAATTATGCAATTGCAAAAAAAAATAAGAAACAAGGGTTCACTGAGCAGATAAAATGAAAACTTTAATTGATTTAGAAAAAAAAATTAATTCAGAATTAGCTAGTAAGATTAACAAAACTGAAATAAAACATAATCAAATTTATATTGAAATAGATAAAAAAGATTTTATTGACGTAGTATTATTTATTAAAACAAATAAAGATACAAAATTTAGACAATTAATAGACATAACAGTTGTAGATTTTCCAGAGAGATCACAAAGATTTAAAATTGTATATTTATTCTTAAGTCATGAATTTAATCAAAGAATAATATTAAGTTATTTAATTAATGAAAATGAGTTAATTTCGTCTCTCACTTCAATTTTTCCATCAGCTAATTGGATGGAGAGAGAAGTCTTTGATATGTATGGTGTAAATTTTAAAGATCATCCTGATTTAAGAAGAATATTAACTGATTATGGTTTTAAAGGTCATCCACTTCGAAAAGACTTTCCATTAACTGGACACTCAGAAGTGAGGTACAGCGAGGAACAAAAAAAAGTTATTAGTGAGCCGGTTAAATTAGAACAAAACTATAGAAATTTTGATTATGAAAGTCCTTGGGTTGGAACTAAATACATTAAAAATGAAGAACTTAAAAAAGATGACAAAAAAAATTAAAAATTTGAATTTAAATTTTGGACCACAACATCCTGCAGCACATGGTGTGCTTAGATTGATTCTTGAATTAGATGGAGAAGTTGTAGAAAAAGCAGATCCTCATATTGGTTTATTACATCGAGGTACAGAAAAACTTATTGAAAATAAAACTTATATGCAAGCAGTTCCGTATTTTGATCGTCTAGATTATGTTGCACCGATGAATCAGGAACATGCTTTTGCTCTAGCAATAGAAAAAATATTAAATATAGAGGTTCCTATTAGAGCTCAATATATCAGAGTAATATTTTGTGAAATTGGAAGAATTTTAAGTCACATTTTAAATGTAACAACACAAGCCTTAGATGTTGGTGCATTAACTCCTTCATTGTGGGGTTTTGAGGAAAGAGAAACACTAATGACATTTTATGAAAGAGCTTCTGGATCTAGATTACATGCTAATTATTTTAGAGCAGGTGGAGTTCATCAAGATTTGCCTGCTGGCTTAGAAAATGATATTTCGAATTTTTGTGAGAATTTTCCAAAAATAATTAATGATTTAGAAAACTTGTTAACTGATAATAGAATTTTTAAACAAAGAAATGTTGATATTGGGGTCGTAACTAAAGAGGATGCTCTAAATTATTCGTTTAGTGGTGTAATGATAAGAGGGTCTGGAATACCTTGGGACCTAAGAAAATCACAACCTTACGACTGTTATGAGCAGCTTGAATTCAAGATTCCTGTTGGGAAAAATGGTGATTGTTTTGATAGGTATCTTTGTAGAATTGAAGAGATGAAAGAAAGTGTTTCTATTATAAAACAATGTTTAGCAAAAATGGAAAAAGGTCCAGTTAAAACATTTGACGGTAAAATAACTCCTCCATCAAAGAAAGATATAAAACAATCAATGGAGGCTTTGATACATCATTTTAAATTATTTACCGAGGGTTATCGTGTCCCAAATGATGAAATATATACAGCCGTTGAGGCACCTAAAGGAGAATTTGGAGTATATTTAATTTCAGATGGTTCTAGCAAACCATATAAATGTAAAATTAGAGCACCAGGATTTTCGCACTTACAATCTATGGATTATTTAATTAAAGGACACATGTTAGCAGATGTGCCAGCTGTTTTAGGTTCACTAGATATAGTATTTGGAGAGGTAGACAGATGAGTTTAAGAAGACCAGCTAAAGATCAACCTGATGATTTTAAGTTTAATTCCTCTTCATTGGAAGCTGCAAACAATATAGTCGCTAAATACCCAAAAGGAAAACAACAAAGTGCTGTAATGGCTTTATTGTATATCGCCCAAAGACAAAATAATAATTGGATACCTTTAGCTGCGATGAAATATATAGCTAAATTTTTAAAAATGCCTTACATAAAAGTTTATGAAGTAGCAACATTCTATTCAATGTATAATTTATCACCTGTGGGTGAATATTTTATTCAAGTTTGTACTACCACCCCATGTATGATTAGGGGTGCTAATAAATTAGTTGAAGCCTGTAAAGAAAAAATTTCAAAAAATGAAAATGAATTGTCAACTAATAAGTCATGCTCATGGACTGAGGTTGAATGTCTGGGTGCGTGTGTGAATGCACCAATGATGCAAATTAATGATGATTATTTTGAAGATTTGGATAAAGAAAAAACTTTAAAAATTTTAGACAAAATTTTAAATGGAGAAATACCCAAACCAGGCTCTTACAGAGGTCGAGTAAATAATGAGCCAGAAAATAATAGAAAAACTCTCATGGATTTTAAAAATGCTTAAAGATCAAGATAGAATATTTCAAAACTTATATAACGATATGGGAAGCGATGTTGCTTCTTCACAAAAAAGAGGTGACTGGGTAAATACAAAAGAGATTACTAATAAAGGAAGAGAATGGATAATAAATGAAATAAAAGATTCACAACTAAGAGGCAGAGGTGGTGCTGGTTTCCCTACAGGTTTAAAATGGTCATTTGCTCCTAAAGAAATCGGGTCTAGACCTCATTATTTAGTAATTAATGCAGATGAGTCAGAACCTGGTACTTGTAAAGATAGAGATATATTAAGATTTGAACCTCACAAATTAATAGAAGGTTGCTTAATTGCTTCATACGCAGTTCAAGCGCATGTTTGTTATATTTATATAAGAGGTGAGTATTTTGTAGATGGTCAAAAACTCCAAGCAGCTATTGATGAGGCATATGAAAAAAATTTACTTGGTAAAAATGCAGCTGGAACAGGTTGGGATTTAGATATACATATTCATTATGGGGCTGGTGCATACATTTGTGGTGAAGAAACTGCATTACTTGAAAGTATAGAGGGTAAAAAAGGTCAGCCTAGATTGAAACCACCCTTTCCTGCTCTAATTGGTTTGTATGGATGTCCAACAATAATCAATAATGTTGAAACTATAGCTGTGGTACCAACAATACTCAGAAGAGGTGGAAAATGGTTTGCTTCTTTAGGAAGGGAAAAAAATACAGGAACAAAGATTTTCTGTATATCAGGAAATGTTAATACGCCTTGTAATGTTGAAGAAGAAATGAATATACCTCTAAAAGAACTAATAGAAGTTCATGCTGGTGGAGTAATTGGTGGATGGGATAATTTACAAGCTGTAATACCTGGTGGTTCATCGATGCCATTAATTCCAAAAGAAAAATGTGAAACACTAACTATGGATTTTGATTCTTTGATGGCTGAAAAAAGTGGACTAGGTACTGCCGGAATAGTAGTTATAAATAAAGATCAAGACATAATAAAATGTATGGCAAGAATTGCTAGATTTTATAAACATGAAAGTTGTGGTCAATGCACGCCTTGTAGAGAGGGTTCAGGTTGGATGTGGAGGATGCTGGAGAGAATGGCTAGAGGCGAAGCTTCAAAAGATGAAGTTGATATGTTAGGTGATGTAACAAAACAAATAGAAGGCCATACAATTTGTGCTTTTGGTGAAGGCTCCTCTTGGCCAGTTCAAGGCTTACTAAGACATTTTAAAAATGAGATTAAAAATAGAAATAAATTTGATCCAATAGTTAAAGAAGACAAAAATATTCCTTATTTAGTTGATCAACATTTACTGGATAAAAATGCTTAAATTAAAAGTTAATGATATTAATGTTGAAGTTGAAGAAGGCTTGACAGTTTTGCAAGCTTGTGAAAAAGCAGGTGTTGAAATTCCAAGATTTTGCTATCACGAAAAATTATCAATCGCTGGAAATTGTAGGATGTGTCTAGTTGAAATGGAAAAATCACCAAAACCAATCGCATCATGTGCAATGCCAGCTGCTGATGGAATGGTTATAAAAACAAATACTCCAAAAATAGAAAAATCAAGAAAAGGTGTGATGGAATTTTTATTAGCTAATCACCCTTTAGATTGTCCAGTCTGTGATCAAGGTGGTGAATGTGACCTTCAGGATCAATCAATGTATTATGGAATTGACAAGTCAAGATTTAAAGAAAATAAAAGATATGTCCCAGATAAATATATGGGACCTTTAATTAAAACACAGATGACAAGGTGCATTCATTGCACTAGATGTATTCGTTTTGCCACAGAAATAGCTGGCGTACCTGAGCTTGGAGCTATTGGTAGAGGTGAAGATATGCAAATTACAACTTATTTAGAAAAATCAATACAATCTGAACTGTCTGGAAATGTAATTGACCTATGTCCAGTGGGCGCACTTACATCAAAACCATATGTCTTTGAGGCAAGACCTTGGGAATTAAAAAAAACTGAAACAATCGACGTAATGGATGCTGTTGGTTCTAATATAAGAGTTGATACTTACGACTGGGAAGTGAAAAGAGTTTTACCGATTATCAATGAGGATATTAATGAAGAGTGGATATCAGATAAAACAAGATATGCTTGCGATGGTTTATTAAGCCAAAGACTCGATACCCCATATATTAAATATAATAATAAATTTGAAAAAGCTTCATGGAATGAAGTTTATAACATAATAAAATCTAAAATTAAAAATTTAGAAAGTAATAAAATATGTGGTTTTGTTGGAGATCTTACAAATATGGAAACTGCTTTTATTTTTAAAGAATTTTTTGAAAGGACAATTGATAGTAAAAATTATGAGTCTAGATCTTCTAATAGTTTTATAGATACCTCTATTAGAGAAAATTATTTATTCAATTCAAAAATAAATGGAATTGAGGAGTCAGACTTAATATTAATAATTGGAGCTAATCCTAGATATGAAGCTACAATTGTAAACGCAAGAATCCGAAAAGCGTTTCTGAATAATAATACTGAAATAATTTCATTAAATGATTTAGGTGATTTAACTTATCCTTATAAAAATTTAGATGGAAAAACACAAACGATCAAAGATATTTTTGAAAAAAATAATATTTTATCAAAAAGAATTTTAGAATCAAAAAAGCCTATGATAATTTTAGGTGAGTCTTTTTTAAAAATTAAATCAGCAAATTACTTATTTCATTCTTTAAAAAAATTTTTATTTGAAAATAATAAGTTTTCAGATGAATGGAATCCATTGAATATATTATCCACAGATGCAGCAACTGTTGGAAATTTTGACTTAGATATTGTCAACAATGATAAAAATTTAATAAATGATTTGAATGAAAATAAATTTGAATTAGTTTATTTGCTTGGACAAGATAATTTAAAATTTGATAAAAAAAATGAATTCGTAATATACCAGGGAAGCCATGGAGATAAAGGTGCAGAGATGGCTGATATCATTTTACCTGGTTCAGCTTACACTGAGCAATCAGGTCACTACACAAATTTAGAGGGAAAGATTCAAAAAGCATACAAAGCGTCTTATCCACCTGGTAATGCAAAAGAGGATTGGGAAATCATCAATGACATTGCTGAGATAATTAATAATAGAAAACTTTTCAATGATAAAGATGAGTTGGAAAGTAGTATGTTCAATTTTTTGAATCTCAAGAAAGATAAAGACGAAAAATCTCAAATAAAAAAAGATTTTCAAAATGATTTTATAGATGAGAAATTAAAAATTGAGATTAAAGATTATTATTTTTCTAATGTTATTGCTCGTTCATCTAAAACAATGTTGGATTGTAATAATTCTAAAATTGATATTAAACGCACAGGCTCAGAAGGTTAGAAATGGAACAAATCAACATAATCCTTCAAGAAGTATATAAGATTCTATTTTTACTTGTTCCAGTTTTAGTTACAGTTGCAATGATAGTTTGGCTTGACCGAAGAGTGTGGGCTTTTGTTCAAAAAAGACAAGGTCCAAACGTAGTTGGTCCATTTGGATTACTGCAATCATTAGCAGATGCTTTAAAATATATATTTAAAGAAATAATTATACCAGCTAGTTCAAATAAAATAATTTTTATACTCGCACCAATAATTACAATGACTTTAGCTTTAATTGCTTGGGCTGTTATTCCTTTTAGTGAAGATCAAGTTTTAGCTAATATAAATGTTGGGATATTATATATTTTTGCAGTTTCCTCTCTTGGAGTTTATGGGATTATAATGGGAGGATGGGCTTCTAATTCGAAATATCCTTTTCTTGGGGCAATTAGATCTGCTGCACAAATGGTTTCATATGAAGTATCGATTGGAATAATAATTATTAACGTTTTACTGTGTGTTGGTTCATTGAATTTAAATGACATAGTAATAGCCCAAGAAAACATGTGGTTTATTGTTCCACTATTTCCAATGTTTGTAATTTTTTTTATTTCAGCACTTGCTGAGACTAACAGACCGCCCTTTGATTTACCTGAAGCAGAAGCTGAATTAGTTGCTGGATACCAAACGGAATATTCTGGAATGATGTACGCAATGTTTTGGTTAGGTGAGTATGCAAATATTTTATTAATGTGCGCACTTGGCTCTATTTTATTTTTAGGTGGGTGGTTATCACCAATAGATTTATATCCATTTAATTTGATACCAGGAGCTATTTGGTTAATTTTTAAAATTCTTTTATTATTTATTCTTTTTGCTTTAGTAAAAGCAATTGTCCCACGGTATAGATATGATCAATTAATGAGATTAGGTTGGAAAATTTTTTTACCTTTGTCTTTAACTTATGTAGTATTGACTGCAAGCTATCTTTTTTACTTTAACCTCTTACCCAAAATCTAAATGAAAGTTTCAAGATTTTTTAAAACTATTCTGATGGTGGATTTTATCAGTGGTTTAGCGCTAGCTATAAAAGAACTTTTTAAATCAAAAAAGACCATTAATTATCCTTTTGAAAAAGGAAAAATTAGCCCAAGATTTAGAGGCGAACATGCTTTAAGAAGATACCCAAATGGAGAAGAAAGATGCATTGCCTGTAAATTGTGCGAAGCAGTATGTCCTGCACAAGCTATAACAATTGAATCCTCAGAGAGAGCAGATGGAAGTAGAAAAACAACTAGATATGATATAGATATGATGAAATGTATTTATTGTGGTTTATGTGAAGAATCATGTCCAGTGGATGCAATTGTACAAGGTCCAAATTTTGAATTTTCAACAGAAACTAGAGAAGAATTATATTACACAAAAGAAAAACTTCTAGATAATGGTGATAGATGGGAAAATATTTTAGCAGCAAATATTAAATCTGATAATCCATATAGATAATTTTATGATAGCTCATTCAATATTTTTTTATACATTTTCAATAATAGCCGTAATCTCAGCAATAATGGTTACTGTATCTAAAAATACAGTCCATTCTGTTTTTTTTTTAATCTTAGATTTTATAAGTATATCTTGTCTATTCATTATGATTGGAGCAGAATTTTTGGGAATGATAATGTTGATAGTTTATGTAGGAGCTGTTGCTGTATTATTTTTATTTGTTGTGATGATGTTAAATGTTGCTCAACAAAAAAATCAATGGTTTATTTCCAAAAATACTTCTAGTCATATCCCAATAGGTTTAATTATTAGTACAATAATTTTTTTTGAACTAATTATTGTAATTGGAGGGTGGAAATACAAACCAGATTTATTTAATACAACATCATCTTATATTTTAAATGATGTAAGCAATACTCATTCATTAGGACTAATTTTATATACAGAATATATTCATATATTTCAAATAAGTGGCATGATTTTATTGATCGCTATGATTGGTGCTATTGTTTTAACTTTCAGGCAAAGAGAAGGAGTAAAAAAACAAAGTTATGTAAAACAAATATCGAGAGAAAGATCTGAGGGTGTAGAAGTTCTAGAGGTGTCTTCAAACAAAGGAGTTAAAATTGATGATTGAAATTGGTTTAGGACACTACCTAACTTTAGGTGCAGTAATTTTTTCTATAGGAATCATTGGAATTTTTTTAAATAGAAAAAATATAATTGTTATTTTAATGAGTATAGAGCTTATATTGCTAGCTGTTAACATAAATTTAGTTTCATTTTCAATTTATTTAAATGATTTATCCGGTCAAGTTTTTACTTTATTTATTTTAACCGTTGCTGCAGCTGAAGCAGCTATAGGTCTTGCAATTATAGTTGTTTACTACAGGAATTCGGGAACTATTCGAGTCGAAGAAATAGATGAATTAAAAGGATAGAATGGAAGTTTCAATTATAGCCTTACCTTTAATAGCTTCAATTATTTCAGGTTTTTTTGGTAAAATAATTGGAGATAGGAATTCAGAAATAATAACAAGTTTATTAGTTTCGATTTCCGCAATTCTATCTGTGTTTGTATTGTATGAAGTTATTTTTAATCAATACCAAGATAACATCATAATCGCCACCTGGATAAGCTCTGGATCATTAGATGTTAATTGGTCAATGAAAATAGATCCTCTATCAGCAGTTATGCTTGTTGTTGTAACATCTGTTTCATCCTTAGTTCATATTTATTCAATTGGATACATGTCACATGATCCTCACAAACCAAGATTTATGGCTTATTTATCATTATTTACTTTTGCTATGTTGATGTTGGTAACTTCTGATAATTTTATTCAATTATTTTTTGGTTGGGAAGGTGTTGGTCTTTGTTCCTATTTTCTGATTGGATTTTGGTTTAAGAAAGATTCAGCAAATACTGCAGCAATCAAAGCATTTGTAGTAAATAGAGTTGGTGATTTTGGTTTTGCTCTTGGTATTTTTTTAATTTTCTATTTATTTGGGAGTGTTAATTATTCTGAAGTTTTTGAATTAATTCCGACTGTAATCGAGAAAGACCTTGTTTTTTTAGGTATTGAATTTAATTCTATTGATTTAATTTGTTTACTTTTATTCATAGGAGCAATGGGAAAGTCAGCTCAAATACTACTTCATACCTGGTTACCAGATGCTATGGAAGGGCCAACTCCTGTTTCTGCATTAATTCATGCGGCAACAATGGTAACTGCGGGAGTTTTTTTAGTTGTAAGGTGTTCGCCTATATATGAATATTCTGAATTAGCATTAAATGTTATAACAATTGTTGGAATGAGCACAGCTTTTTTTGCTGCAACCGTAGCCCTTGTTCAAAATGACATAAAAAAAATTATTGCATATTCAACTTGTAGTCAATTAGGATACATGTTTTTTGCAACTGGGGTTGGCGCTTATAACGTTGCAATGTTTCATTTATTTACCCACGCATTTTTCAAAGCATTATTATTTTTAGGCTCTGGTTCAGTTATTCACGCTTTTAAAGATGAGCAAAATATAAATAATATGGGAGGAATTTATAAAAAATTACCATACACTTATATATTAATGATAATTGGAACCTTAGCTCTGACAGGATTTCCATTTTTATCAGGATTTTACTCAAAAGATGCAATAATAGAGTTTGCTTATTTAAGAGGTAATACAACTGGTTATTATGCTGCTGGTATTGGAATTTTAACAGCTGTTTTAACCTCAATTTATTCTTGGAGATTAATTTTTAAAACTTTTCACGGCGAATATAACAATAAAAATATTAAGATTGAAGAAACCCATGAGTCTCCACTTGTTATGTTGATACCTTTGTTTTTACTCTCAATTGGAGCAATATTCGCTGGATATTTTTTTAAAGAATTATTTGTTGGCAACGGTGAAGTAAATAATTTCTGGCAAGAATCGATTTTTTTTTTAAAACCGTTAAGTACTGATCATCCACCACTTTGGTTTTTAATTTTGACACCAATTTTAGTTATTTTATCTATACCTGTTGCATATTATTTGTTTGTTAAAAATAAGGAATTACCTGAACAGATTGCTAATGTTAATAAACCTTTATATAAATTTTTATTAAATAAGTGGTATTTTGACGAGTTTTACGATGCTTTAATTGTCAATCCATCAAAAAAATTGGGATTATTTTTATGGAAATTTTTTGATATAAAATTAATCGATGGTTTTGGTCCAGATGGTATTTCTACATTAATTAAAAAGTGTTCTTTAAAGGCAAATAAATTTCAAAGTGGTTATATTTACCAATATGCATTTATAATGTTGCTTGGCTTTTCAGCCTTATTAACTTTTTTAATTGTAAAATAATGAATTTTCCTATTCTTTCCTCTTTAATTTTGCTTCCATCAATAGGAGCGCTTTTTTTATTTTTCAAAAAAAATAATAAGGGAAATGATATAACTGTTAAATATGTTGCTTTATTTACTTCTCTTGTAAATTTTTTTTTATCAATATATTTGTGGGTATTATTTGACCAATCTACTTCAGAATTTCAATTTATTGAAGACAGGGTATGGATTGAAGACATTGTAAATTACAAAGTCGGCATTGATGGCATTTCAATTTTATTTATAATATTAACAACCTTTATAACACCACTTTGTATTATTTCAGTTAATAACTCTATTCAGACTAGATTAAGAGAATTTTTGATAGCTGTACTAATTATGGAGTCATTCATGATTGGTGTTTTTTGTTCTTTAGATTTAGTTGTATTTTATTTATTTTTTGAAGCAGGACTGATTCCAATGTTTTTAATAATTGGAATTTGGGGAGGAGCAAGAAGAGTTTACTCAGCATTTAAATTTTTTTTATTTACACTTCTTGGTTCTGTTCTAATGTTAGTTGCAATTATTTCAATATATTGGATAAGTGGGACTACTGATGTAGTTCAACTTTATGAAATAGGTATTGATGCAAAATATCAAAATCTTTTGTGGTTAGCTTTTTTTAGTTCATTTGCTGTTAAAACACCTATGTGGCCCGTGCATACATGGTTACCAGATGCTCATGTTGAAGCACCTACAGCCGGATCTGTATTATTAGCTGCAATCTTACTTAAAATGGCAGGTTATGGATTTATAAGATTTTCTTTAGGTCTATTTCCTATTGCATCAGAAATATTTACACCTTTAATTTATACTCTGAGTGTTATTGCTATTATTTTCACTTCTTTTATTGCTCTAATGCAAGAAGATATGAAAAAATTAATTGCTTATTCATCAGTTGCACATATGGGTTTTGTTACTTTAGGTATTTTTACAATACAGCAACAAGGAATTGAAGGTAGCATCATACAAATGATTAGTCATGGGCTTGTTTCAGCTGCACTATTCTTGTGTGTTGGAGTTGTATATGATCGAATGCATTCTAGATTAATAAATACCTATGGTGGTATTGTAACTATTATTCCAAAATATTCTATCTTATTTATGATATTTACTCTAGCTGCTCTTGGATTACCTGGAACAAGTGGGTTTGTGGGTGAATTTTTAATTTTAATGGCGGCATTTAAGGACAATTTTCTAGTAGCTGTTATTGCAAGCTTAGGAGTAATAATAGGAGCTGCTTATATGCTTTGGTTATATAAAAGAGTTGTTTTCGGAAAATTAATTAATTTAGAACTAAAAGAAATGTTAGATTTAAATAAGTCTGAATTATTTATTTTGATATGTCTTGCAATACCAACTTTATTCTTTGGTTTTTATCCCGAACCATTAATTAATACTATAGAAGTCTCGATAAGTGATCTAATAAGAATATATAATATAAATCTAATTAATAATTAAGATGATAAATTTAGAATTAGTCTTACCTGAAATATTTCTTTCATTATCTATTATGTTTTTATTAATTTTGGGAGTTTTTAAAAAAAAAAGTACAAAGTTAATTCAAAATATATCATTACTTGTTTTAATTATTACAGCTGTAATCACATTTAACGAAACTTTAGGAATACAAGAAATACTATTATTTAATGAGAGCGTCATTATTGATTATTTATCCTCGTTCATGAAAATAATTACACTACTTGCTGCTTTTTTAGTGTTAGTAATTTCTTATAACTATTTAAAAATCTTTAAAATATTTAAAATTGAGTATCCAATTCTAATTTTGAGTTCAGTTTTAGGTATGATGATAATGATAAGTTCTAATGATTTAATTGTATTTTATATGGGGTTGGAACTTCAATCTTTAGCACTATATGTTCTTGCAACATTTAATAGAGATCAGATTAAATCATCTGAGGCTGGTTTAAAATATTTTGTTCTAAGCGCATTATCCTCAGGTTTATTACTTTATGGTTGTTCATTAATTTATGGTTTCACAGGCACAACAAATTTTAATGATATCGCAAATCAATTAAATTCAAACGAATATGCCTTGACCTTTGGAATAGTTTTTATTTTAGTAGGTTTAGCATTTAAGATTTCAGCTGTTCCATTTCATATGTGGGCTCCAGATGTTTACGAAGGAGCTCCTACTTCTGTGACTTTATTTTTTACAATGGTACCAAAAATTGCTGCTCTTACAGTGTTTATAAGATTTTTATATGTCCCTTTTTTAAATTTGATTGACCAATGGCAAATGATTCTAATTTTTTTATCCATTGCATCAATGCTTTTTGGAGCCATAGCAGCAATAGGACAAACTAATTTAAAAAGACTTATTGCTTATAGTTCGATTGGACATATAGGGTATACTCTTGCTGGTTTAGCAACTGGATCTAATGATGGAATACAAAGTTCTGTTATCTATATAACTATTTATATTATAATGAATCTGGGTTTGTTTTCTTGTTTGTTGATGATGAAAAGAAATGATCAGTATTACGAAGATATTGAGGATTTATCAGGGTTATCAAAAAATCACCCATTGTTATCTTTATCAATGTTAGTAATTTTATTTTCTCTGGCTGGGATTCCACCGTTAGCAGGATTTTTTGCTAAGTTTTATATATTTAAATCAGTATTAGAACAATCAATGTTTTTTTTAGCAATTGTAGGATTGTTATCAACAGTAGTGGCAGCATATTATTACTTAAGAATAATTAAAATTATGTATTTTGATAAAGAAAAAGAAAAATATGATACAGATCATAGTTTATGGATAAAATTTTCACTTACTGCTTCTACTTTATTAATTCTAGTATATTTCATATTTCCAAGTCAATTGATTGAAATTGTTTCTAGGATTAATATTATTTAATGAAATTTAAAGTATTAAAATTTAAAAAAGTAAAAAGCACCAATAATACTGCTATTAGAGTCATTAAAAATTCCAATATTAATTATGGAATGATAATTTCTGAAATACAACAAAAAGGTAGAGGCCAATATGGGAAAAAATGGATTTCTTATAAAGGAAATCTTTTTACAACCTTATTTTTTAAATTAGAAAATATAGATCTTTCTCTTAAAGATCTTACAAAATTGAGCTGCTTATTAGTAAGAAAATTACTTGCAATTTATTATAAAAAAAAAATTATTTACAAAAAACCTAATGATTTACTAATAGATAAAAAAAAAATTTGTGGGATATTACATGAAACATTAATAAAACTTGATAAAAAATATTTAATTATCGGAATCGGTATAAATTTGATCAAAAATCCATATATTAAAAACTACCCGACAACAAATCTTTATGAATTAACAGGTAAGAAAATATCAAAAAATAAAATAGAAAATCAACTTAAAAAAATTTTTGAGATAAAACTTAGTAAATTATATAAATAAATATTAGAAAATATGAATATTTTAGGAGACATAGGAAATTCTGAGATTAAAGTTTTTTTAGTCGACACAAATAATAAAATAATAAAAACAATTAATTTTCCATCAAAAAAAATAAATAATAAAATTTTAAATAAAAAATTTAGATTTTTTATTAAAGATCATCCTAATATTAAAAAAATTTTATTTTGTAGTGTTGTACCAAAATCTTTCCGTATAATAAAAAAATTCTTGACTAAAAAGTTAAAAACAAAATGTCATGAGGTTAAAGATTTGAAATTAAAATCTTTAATTGATATTGACGTAAATTATAAACAAGTTGGTTCTGATAGACTAACAAATGCAATAAGTTTAGTTAATAACAAAGATAATTTTATAGTTTTAGATTTTGGTACAGCCACAACTTTTGATGTTATAATTAAAAAAGTTTATAAGGGTGGTATTATTGCACCTGGCGTTAAAATTTCTTTAAATACTTTGACTGATAAGGCGACATTGATACCTAAAATAAATCTTAAAAAAATTAATAAAATTATTGGTATTGATACAATTAGTGCTGTAAGGTCAGGTTTTTTTTGGGGCTATTCTGGACTCATTGACAATATTGTTAATTTGATTAAGAAAGAAACAGGATTATCCTTTAAATTAGTAATAACAGGGGGATTTTCTGATTTATTTAGAAACTCAATTAAAAATAAAGTAATACAGAATAAGGATATCACAATAAAAGGTCTTATAAAAATTTCAAAATTAATATTATAAATGAAAGACGAATTATTATTTTGCCCTCTTGGAGGGTCTGGAGAAATAGGGATGAATATGAACTTATTTGGTTATGGTCAACCAGGCAATCACAAGTGGATAATGGTCGATATAGGTGTAACTTTTGCTGATGATACTATTCCAGGAGTAGATCTTATTTATCCTGATCCCGGTTTCATTGTAGAGAAAAAAGATAATTTACTAGGAATTATTTTAACTCATGCTCATGAAGATCATATAGGTGCAATAGCACATTTGTGGCCAAAACTTAAATGCAAAATTTATGCGACACCTTTCACAGCTGTATTAATTAGAGAAAAATTTAAAGAAAAACAAATTGATATTACGAATGATTTGAAGATAGTTAAATTAAACAGTAATGTTTTATTGGATCCATTTGACATAGAATATATTACATTAACTCACTCAATTTTAGAACCGAACGGTTTAAGAATAAAAACTCCTGTAGGATCAATATTACATACAGGTGATTGGAAAGTTGATCCTAATCCTTTAATTGGTGATGAGATAAATTCTAAAAGATTGAAAGAAATAGGTGAAGAGGGTGTTCTTGCTATGATTTGTGATTCAACAAATGTTTTTAGTGCTGGAAGATCTGGTTCAGAACTAGATGTAAGAAAAAATTTACTAAATATAATGAGTCGATTAAAAAGGAGGATCGTAATTACTTCATTTGCATCAAATGTTGCAAGAATGGAAACAGCCTTTTATTGTGCTGAAAAAACTGGAAGACAAATTTCATTAGTTGGTAGATCAATGCATAGAATTTATAAAGCTGCAAGACAGTGCGGATATCTAAAAAATGTAATTGAACCTGTTGACCCTAGAGAGGCAAAAAAATTTTCAAGAGAAAAAATTGTTTATTTATGTACAGGAAGCCAAGGAGAGCCCATGGGGGCTATGATGAGAATATCCAACTATACACATCCAGATGTTTTTATTGAAAAGGATGATGCAGTTATTTTTTCATCAAAGATAATTCCAGGTAATGAAAAAAAACTTTATAAGTTGCACAACCAATTAGTAAAAGACGGTATTGAGGTAATATCTGAAGAAACTGATTTTATACATGTTTCTGGCCACCCTAATCGAGAGGATCTTAAAGATATGTATCGATGGATCAAACCCAAATGTATAATACCAGTACATGGAGAACATAGACATATGATTGAACACATAAATTTTGCAAAAGAAATGCAAGTACCTCATCCTGTACAAGTTGAAAACGGTGATATCGTAAAATTATATCCAGGTAATGAACCAGAAGTTTACGATAAGGCACCTAGTGGTAGACTATATTTAGATGGAACCATAAGTGTTGAGGAAGACTCACAATCAATTAAAGACAGGAGAAACTTAAGTGTTAATGGATATTTGGAAGTAACTATTTTAATTACTCCTAAAGGCAATATTCACAATAGTCCAATAACTACTTTTAGAGGTTTGCCGATTTATGAAAAAGAGGAATTTATTTATGGTTTAGAAGATGAAATTGAAAAAACAACAAGATCATTTAGACTAGGAAGTGCACAACAGGAACATAATTTAATTGATGCTTTAAAAATTGCTTGTAGAAAATTTACAAAAGAAAAAACGGGCAAAAAACCCTTTACAAATATAAATTTAGTTAAGATTTGATGAGTATTACAGGATTAGCTATAATTTACATTATTATTTGGTGGATTATTTTTTTTGCAATTTTACCAATTGATGTTGAGAGAAAAAAAATGATAATAATAGAAGGTGAAGATTCTGGATCACCAGAAAATCCAAAAATGTTGAAGAAATTCATTTATTGTACAATTATTACAACAATTTTATTCATTATAATTTACTTATTGATGAAATTTGAATATTTGAATTTAAGAAATATAATTAATTAATATGCATTTATCTAAATTATTTATACCAATTTTAAAAGATAACCCTTCTGAAGCTAAGATTAAATCACATCAATTGATGTTAAGAGTTGGTATGATAAAGCAATCTTCAGCAGGTATTTACTCATGGTTACCTTTAGGGTTTAAAATTATGAAAAAAATTGAACAAATTGTCAGAGAAGAGCAAAATAAAATTGGTGCCCAAGAAATTTTGATGCCGACTATTCAATCAAGTGAAATTTGGAAAGAAAGTGGTCGTTATGAAGATTATGGCGAGGAGATGCTTAGAATTAAAGATCGTCAAAATAGAGAAATGCTTTACGGACCTACTAATGAGGAACTTGTAACTGATATCTTTAGATCTTTTGTTAAGTCTTATAAATCTCTTCCACAATTATTGTATCATATCCAATGGAAATTTAGGGATGAAATTAGACCTAGGTTTGGGATTATGCGATGTAGAGAATTTTATATGAAAGATGCTTATTCATTTGATATTAACGATGAAGAGGCATTATTTTCATACAATAAATTTTTTTTATCGTATCTAAAAACTTTTAAAAGATTAGATTTAACAGCAATCCCAATGGCAGCTGACACAGGACCTATTGGTGGAAATCTTTCTCATGAGTTTATAATTCTTGCAGAAACCGGTGAGAGTAAAATTTATACAGATAAAAGAATTTTTGAACTTACTAGTAGTGAAACTAAATTAGAAAAAAATTCATTAAATAATTTGAGAGAAAAATATGAAAAATTTTATTCAGTTACTGATGAAAAATTTAACAAAGATGAATTTGAAAAAAGAGTTTCAGAATCAAACAGATTAAGAACAAAAGGTATAGAAGTTGGACATATATTTTATTTTGGTGATAAATATTCTAAGCCCATGAGAGGATCAGTTGACCTTCCAGGTGGGAAAAAAGACTTTGTAAAAATGGGTTCTTATGGAATAGGAGTATCAAGATTAGTAGGTGCAATTATTGAAGCAAAATATGATGAAAAAAATGAGGTCATGAAATGGCCAATTTCTGTAGCACCTTACGATGTTTCTATAATTCCAATAATTAATAAAAATGACAACACATCTCTTGAAAAAGCCAATAAGATTAATTTAGAACTTGAAAAAAATAAAATTGAGTCAATAATTGATGACACTGATGAAAATTTCTCGTCTAAAATTAAAAAAATGAATCTTATTGGATCTCCATACCAAATCATTATCGGCAAACAATCTGATGGGGATTTATTTGAATTTAAAGAAATTGGAAAAGAAACTCAGAAAATTAATTTATCTAAAATTATAAAGATTATCAAAGAAGAAAAAGAAAAAAATTGATTTCCACATTAGAAAAAGAGATTACTTTTAGATTTTTGAAAGCCAGAAAAAAAGATGGGTTTTTAAATATTATTTCAATATTTTCATTTATAGGAATTAGCTTAGGTGTAGCTGTATTGATTATTGTTATGTCTGTTATGAATGGTTTTAGAACAGAGCTAATAAATAAAATTGTAGGGTTTAATGCTCATATAACTGTTCAAACTTATGATAATGAAATAAAGATTGAAGATGTAAAAAACTCTAAACTTAAATACATATCTAAAGATTTAATTTTAAGTAATTCTGGTGAGGGAATAATTCTTAGGAAAGATAACTCTAAAGGTATTGTTTTGAGAGGTTATCAATCTAGAGATTTCAAAAATTTAGATGTTATAAAAAATGATAATTTTATTGCTAATACCAATAAACTAGAGGGAAATTTTATATCTATTGGCAAAGAATTAAGTTTTATATTAGATATTAAAATCGGTGATCAAATTACCATAATGTCATCGTCAAGTGTAGAAACCATTATTGGTAGTTTACCAAAAAAAAAAACTTTTATTGTAACATCCTTATTTGAAAGTGGTTTATTAGACTTTGATAGCAATATCGCTTTTATTAATTTAGAAACTTTGGAGGAATTTTTTAATTTAAAAAAGAAAGATAGAAATCTAGAAATATATTTAAATAATCCTCAAAGTATTGAGAAACAAAAATTATTAGTTCAAGAAAAATTTCCTAATGAATTTGTTTACAGTTGGTCAGATATGAACAGTTCATTATTTTCAGCATTAAAAGTAGAGAGAAATGTAATGTTTATAATTTTGTCATTAATAATTGTTGTTGCAGCTTTTAATATAATATCAGGGCTTACAATATTAGTAAAAAACAAGACTAGAGATATTGCAATATTAAAATCAATAGGTGTATTAAATAAATCAATAATTAAGATATTTTTTTTAATTGGAGTAACAATAGGAACTTCCGCAACAATATTTGGAATTTTTTTAGGTGTGATGTTTTCAATTTATATTGAAAATTTAAGAGAATTATTGAGCACAATTTTTAATATAAGTCTTTTTCCAGAAGAAATTTATTTTTTAAGCACTATGCCATCTGAAATTAATCCAGTTTCAATATTTATTATATCTTTATGTTCTATCTTGATAACTGTAATCGTCTCTATTTTTCCTGCAATGAAAGCTGCGAAATTAGATTTAATAAAGGCCTTAAAATATGAATAATTTTATTCAACTGCGAAAAATTGAAAAATCATTTGATAATTTAAAAAAAATAAAAGTTTTAAAAAAGGTTTCTTTCAATTTTAAAAAAGGAAAGATTTATTCTTTAATTGGACCCTCAGGATCAGGAAAATCTACTTTATTAAATCTTTTATCATTAATAGATAAGCCGTCATCAGGTTCAATAAAGATTGAAAACAAAATGATAAAATTTGATGAGCAAAATACAAATGACATTTTAAGAGCAAATAAAATTGGTATAATTTATCAACAAGATAATTTACTTCCTGATTTTACTGCTTTAGAAAATGTTTATTTAGCGAGTTTAGCAATTAAAAATGATAAAGAATTTTCAATATTAAAAGCCAAAAATCTTCTTAAAAAAGTTGGTCTTTTAAATAGATCAAATCATTATCCCTCAGAACTTTCTGGAGGTGAAAAACAAAGAATTTCTATTGCAAGAGCTCTTATTAACGATCCACAAATAATCTTAGCTGATGAGCCAACCGGAAGTTTAGATTTAGATACAGCAAAAGGAATATTTAAAATTATCAAAAACTTGATTAATTCAGATAGACTAATTATATTTGCAACTCATAATAGATTTTTTGCTAATAAGTCTGATTGCTTATTGGAAATAGTTAATGGTAATATTAAGACTATTAATGGATGAGTCTAATTATCAAAACTTTAATCATTTAAAAATTCACTCCCAATACTCCATTTGTGAGGGTGCGATTAAAATCGATGATTTAATTTCTTTTACAAAAGATAATCAGATTAAATCTCTAGCCTTATGTGATACATCGAATTTATGTGGTGCTTTAGAGTTTTCAGAAAAATTATCTAAAGTAGGAACTCAACCAATCATAGGTACTCAAATAAATTTTAAATATGGAAATAGCGTAGGTTTGTTGCCACTCTTTGCTTTGAATGAGGAAGGTTATAAAAGAATAATTGAATTGTCTTCTTTATCATATCTAAAAAATGATGAACTTTCAGAACCACATTTAGATTTTGACGAATTATTTTCAAAACCTGGAGGAGTAGCTATATTTTCAGGAACAATCTACGGCTTGTTTGGTCAATTATTTGATAAAGGTAAGTTAAATGAGATTGATGAGTTATATCTTAAATTAAAATCAAATTATCAAGATAGATTTTATATTGAAATCCAAAGACATGGAGATCATAATGAAACTAGTTTTGAAAAATTTAATTTATCTCAGTCTCTAAAATTAGAAATTCCATTAATAGCAACAAATGAAGTATTTTATATAAATCAAGATATGCATGAAGCTCATGATGCATTGATTTGTATAAAAAACAAAGCTTATATAAATGAAAAGGATAGAATTAGATTTAGTAATCAGCATTATTTGAAAAATAATTTTGAAATGAAAGATTTATTTCAAGATATACCAGAGGCTCTTGAAAATAATTATAATTTTCCGTTTCGGTGCAGTTTTAGGCCATTATCCTCTAAACCAATTTTACCAAATATAAGTTCAGAAAAAGGTGGAAATGCTGACGAAATTTTAAAACAAGATTCTTTATATGGTTTGAAAAAAAAATTTGAGGTTATTTTTAAAGAAAAGAATGAAGATCTTTTAAAGAATCAAATGTATTTAAAATACAAAGATAGACTGGATCATGAAATTGATATTATTATTGAAATGAAATATTCGAGCTATTTTCTTATAGTTTCAGATTATATAAAGTGGGCAAAAAAAAATAATATTCCAGTTGGACCCGGCAGAGGCTCTGGAGCTGGTTCACTGGTTGCCTGGTGTTTATCAATTACAGATGTAGATCCAATTAAATTTAATTTAATATTTGAAAGATTTCTTAATCCAGATCGAATCTCAATGCCTGATTTTGATATTGACTTTTGTGAGGAAAAAAGAGATTTGGTATTTAAATATCTGACAGATAAATACAATGATAGTGTAGCACACATCATTACATTCGGTAAACTTAAAGCGAGAATGGTTATTAGAGATGTGGGAAGAGTTTTGGGATTACCTTATGGTTTTGTTGACAGTATATCGAAAATGATACCCTTCGACCCCTCAAGACCTCAGAATTTGTCAGAGTGTATTGGAGGTGAACCAAGATTACAAAAATTAATAAAAGAAGATCCAAGAGTAAAAAAATTAACTGACCTTTCTCTTAAATTAGAGGGATTAAACCGTAATGTTGCCACTCATGCTGCAGGAGTTGTTATAGCTGATAAAAAACTTACTGAGGTAGTTCCATTATATAAAGATAAGTCTGCTAACCTATTATTACCCTCTACACAATTTGATATGTATTCAGCCGAAAATGCTGGGTTAATTAAATTTGATTTTTTAGGTTTAAAAACTCTTACAGTTATAAATAACACTCAAAGTTTAATACGTAAAAAAATTAAAGATTTTAATATAGAGAATATAAACTATGAAGATTCAAAAGTATTTGATCTCCTATCCTCTGGTAAAACTGTAGGTTTATTTCAAATTGAAAGTGCTGGTATGAGAGAAGCGCTAATTCAAATGAAGCCAAATCATATTGAGGATATTATTGCATTAGTTGCATTGTATAGGCCTGGGCCGATGAGCAATATTCCAGTATATAATGATTGTAAAAATGGCAAACAAACTCCAGATTATTTACATCCGTTGTTAGAGGATATTTTGAAACCAACTTATGGGGTAATTATATACCAAGAACAAGTGATGCAAATTGCTCAGAAACTATCAGGTTTTACTGCGGGCCAAGCAGATATTTTAAGGCGAGCGATGGGTAAAAAGAAAAGATCAGAATTGGAAAAGCAAAAACAAAATTTCATAGCAGGCGCAGTAAATAATGGGATAAGTAAAGAAGTTGCAGCTGGAATATTTTTAAAAATTGAACCTTTTGCAGAATATGGCTTTAATAAGAGCCATGCTGCTGCTTACGCAATCATCTCATACCAAACAGCTTTTCTCAAAACATATTATCCAAAAGAATTTATTGCTGCATCCATGACCATGGATATTTCAAACCAAAATAAGCTCAATGAGTTTTACGAAGAACTTAAAAGGCTAGATATAGAAATAATTAGACCAAATATAAATGAATGTTTTGCAGATTTTAGAACTGATGGAGAAAAATTTTACTATGCTTTGGGAGGTATTAAAGCTGTTGGATTTGAGGCTATTTCAAATATTGTAAAAGAAAGATTAAAAAATGGTAATTTTAAATCTATTGATAATTTTATTAACCGCGTAAATCCAAAAGATATCAATAAACTTCAATTAGAGGGATTAGTTAAATCAGGTGCTTTTGATAATTTGAATTCTAATAGACAGATGTTATTTAATTCTATACCAAATCTTATAACAAAATCAAAAAATCTTTTTGAAAGTAGATCTGCAAATCAAATTGATTTATTTGGTGAAAATGACAACATAGAAGAAGAGTTAATCTCAAAAACTGAAGATTGGAATTTTGAAGAAAGATTGTCAAAGGAATTTGAAGCTGTTGGTTTTTTTATTTCAGATCATCCTTTAAATCAATACAAAGAAATATTTCAAGATTATAAAATAATTGACTTTCAAAAATTTAATGAAGATGACAATTTAAATGAAACTAATGTTGCAGCTACATTACTAAAAATTCAAGAGCGAAAAACATCAAAAGGAAATTCTTATGCCGTTCTTAAATTAACTGATTTATCAAGCGTATTTGAGTTATTTATTTTTTCTGAAACTTTGGAATTGAATAGAAAAAATTTAAAAGAAGGCAGTTCATTGATCTTAACTTTGAATAAATCAGTTTCGAATGATGAAAATAGAATGAGAAGAATAAACGTTAGAAAAATTGCATCTTTAAAAGAGTTGCTTAATAAACCAATTGATAAAGTTACGTTTAATCTAAAATCGATTAAAGAGTTAGATGAAATATCTAAATTTTTATCATTATATGGAAATACTTTAGTTAGAATAAATATTGTAGAAAAAAATAATAATTTCAATTTTGAATTAAAAAATAAGAGAAATATCGATCGAAAAACCTTAAATCTTATAAGAAATAAGGAAATTTCAGCTATAATAAGCTGATTTTACTTGTTAATTTAAAAATTTCTTTGTAAATATTCATAAAATTAAATTAACACGCACACAGTTGTTGGTTTTATACCTCCGGTCCTTAATTGGAAAAAACTGTGGTGGCTTAACCGGGAAT
>MDTD01053078.1_pt1 | contig 24121 bp, 24 predicted proteins | sample 811221 | NCBI WGS metagenome assembly MDTD01 (sample SAMN05326646, study PRJNA326480) | marine metagenome | isolation source: seawater | place: Pacific Ocean: South West | collected 2011 | reverse complement strand
TAAAAAATAGAATTTGAAATATCGCGGGGTGGAGCAGTCTGGTAGCTCGTCAGGCTCATAACCTGAAGGTCGGCGGTTCAAATCCGTCCCCCGCAACCAACAGTGATAACAATAATTTTTCTTTCTTAAATTTTTAAAGAAATTAATATTCACTTTAAAATAATGCATCTAATAAAAATAAAAAAAAATATAGAAACGATTTTCATTTGTGTATGCATCTGCTACTTACCTGTAGCGAACATCATTAAATCAATCTTAAATGCATTCGATATATCAATAATAGTAAGTCCTTTTATAATCTTAAGATTCTTATTTTTTTTAATGTGTTTGTATATTTTTTTAACAACTAAAAAAAAATTAAATAAGATCAATTTATTAATTTTAGCAATATTTGTAATCTTCTTTATTAATATTTTTTTTGAAAACACACCGTCATTAAATAAATTTTATGTACCTAAAAAAATTGAAAGCATAACACCAGAATTATTAATTCAACATTATAATAACAAATCTAAAAATTTATTACTTATATTTTTAAATTTACTACCGGTAATTTTAATTTTTACCTTTTGTGAATTTAACTTTGATTTGAAAAAAGCTAAAAAATTATTACGTATCAGTTTTGATAAAATTCTTATTCTAATAATTTTCTTTTATCTTGTTGTCATTTTTCAAAAATTAGCAACCAGTGAAGGTTATTTTTTGAATAATGTTCATAACCATAGATTTTTTGATTTATTTATAGTAAATGAAAGTGCTGTCATAAATAGTCATTTCATTTCACTATCTTTTGTAATTTATTTTATACTAATTTTTGATGAATACAAAAAAAATGACTTTAAAAATATTTTTTTTTATAAAACATTTTTTTTAATTATTTTGTCTGTAATATTTCAATCAAAGATTTTCTTTATCATTCTATTAATTCTACTATTTTATTTTTTTTTAGAAAAGAATTCTAATAACAAATATTTTTTATTTTTATTGTTATTTTTACCTTTAACTACTTTTTTTTTATTTTGGAAATTAACAGTATTTTATTCTTTTGATGAATTATACAATTTTAACCAATCTGTTTTTTGGAGAAGTGTAATAGCTGAATTTTATTTTAACAATTTTTCAAAATTTAATTTTTTATTTGGAAATTCAATTTATGAAAAAAATATTTATACTTATGCACATAATTTTTTATTTGATGTTTACTTTGCTAGTGGAATTACCGGACTAATAATATTTATATATTTTATTTTCAAAAGTTTTAGAGTCTTTAAATTAGACAACTTTATAATTTATTTGAATATTTCTTTAATAATATTCAGCACATTTTCGGGATATTTTTTTTATAATAATCTTTTAATTACATGTCTAATGTTGCTCAATATCTGTAAGCTAAAAACAGAAGAAATTAAAAAATAAAAATTATTTCTATTATTAATATTTACAATTAAAAATGACAAAATTGATGCGATTAAAGTTGATATTCCTGCACCTACTTCTTTATATGAAGAAATTAGAAAGTAATTTAAGATTATATTGAATATTATATTTAAAAAGTAAAAAAAAAATATTTTTTTTGTCTTAAGAAATACGTATTCTTTATTTACCCACAATTCATTCAAACAAATGAAAAAAATACTTGATGTTAAAATAACTAATAAATTATGACTTACCAAATAACTGTCACCAAAAATTTTAAGAATATAATTACCGTAAAAAAACATAATAAGAACAAGAAAGATTGTTTTAAAGAAAATTAATGAAATTAAACCATTGTATAGCTCATAGAATTTTTTCATCTGACTATTTTTAAAATCTTCAACCAATTTTGGATATACATATTTTAATAATATAAAAAAAACCGTAATTTGAATTATAACTAATCTAGATGAGACTGAATATATTGATGCATTATTATCTCCAAGTATGTTAGATACCATAATTAAATCTATTCTTAAATTTATTACTGCAAAAAAACCTAATAGTGGTAAAAGTGAAATTATTTTCAAGTTTTGAATTATTCTGTTTAACGAAAAATTAATTTTTATTTTATCTACTTTTAAAAAGTAGAGTAAATTTAATAAAAATATAATAAGAATTATATCGAAAACATAAGTGTAAGCATATGTTTCGATATCATATTTACCAAAAGCAACAAATAATTTAAGTGTAATTGATAACATTGAACTTATAAGTGTAATTAAGAAAATTTTACCGAATTTTTGTCCAATAAAAAAAGAATAATATGTAATTGCCATTGGTTGAAGAATTAAAGGTAATGCTATTATTTTTACTAATTTCAAAATTTGAACGTCATCAATAAAAAATGGTAATAAATTTATAAGTAATAAATAAACTATACAGGAGAAAAAAAAAGTAATAACAAAACTATCTAAAAGATAATTTTGCTCATTTTTATGATCTTCAATAATCTTTTTATTAAGGTAAAAATGGTAATTTGAAAAGGAAATAGAATAACAAATCAAAAAAATTACCTGGGCTAAAGCAAATTTTCCAAATTCTTGGGTTGTATAATTATTCGTTAAAATTATTATACCTAATAGTGATGTAAAAAAATTTATAAAGCTACTCACTAAATGTAATGACAATTTATTATTAAGTTTTATATTTAACATTTTAAAATTTATGACATTCTTAATTAAGTTTATTTTAGATTTTTATTATAGAATTAAATTTAAAAATTCAACAATTGACTTAAATTTCAAATACAAGGAGCCAGTAAATATTTTTAATAGTAAAATTGGTAAAAATGTTTTTATTGGGCCTTTTTGTGAAATAGGCAAATCACAAATTGGTGATAATTCTAGAATATCAAGTCACTCATTTTTATGTGAAGGAGTAAGTATTGGATCGGATTGTTTTATTGGTCATGGGGTAACTTTTATAAATGATAAATTTGATCATGGTAAAAGAGCCTATGGTAATAAGGACAAATATAAAAAAACACTTATAGAAAACTCAGTTTTAATTGGCAGTAACTCAACAATATTACCTGTGAATATCGTTTCAGGATCAGTAATAGCTGCCGGATCTGTAGTTACAAAAAATATCGAGATAAAAGGTGTTTATGCAGGAAACCCTGCTATACTAATTAAAAAATTGAACTAATTATTCAAAAAAATTTTTATTATTTTTTTTTTATTTTTAGAATAAGAATATTTTTCAGAAACTTTTTTGTAACCATTAGTAGATATTCTCTTAATCAAATGAGTTTTATTTTTTAAAAAACTAATTTTTTTATAACAATCATGTATATTATTATAGTAAATAAATTCGTTGTTTTTAAAAAATTTTTTTAATTCAGTTCCATTTGAAACTAAACAAGACTGATTTCCCAAAACTTCAAAACATCGCATGTTTAATCCAGAACCAGATGTAATATGATAATTGATATTTAAATAAGACTCTTTGATAATTTTATTCATTTTATCTCCAAATACTGAACCTTTGTTTGATAATTTCAAAATTTGAACTGCATATACATATTTAAGACACTGAAAAAAATTTTTTCCTTTTATGAAAAAATTAAAAAAGCAAATTAATATTGACTTATAAAAATTTGGGGAGTCACCTATAAAAAAATTAATTTTTATTTTCTTGTTTAAATCATATAAAAATAAAGTTCTATCAAAGTGATATTTATTTGAAATACTGCCCACAAAAGAAAGAAAATATTTTTTTTTAATTTTTTTGAATTTTTTCCTCTTTTTATAATCATTAAAAAAATGATTAACAAAAAAAGCTTTTTCACCTTTTTTTTTATACCATTTAACAACCTCATTCATATTAGATAAAAAACTAAATCTTTTTCCAAGAAAAATATTTTCTTCATAATTAATTCCATCCCAAATGTATATTTTTATATTATTAGGTAATAATTTAAGAATCTTTTTTAAAAACTTAATATTTTGAAAAAAAATTATATCAGGATTATAAAAATCAATTTGCTTCAAAAATATATCTTTCAAATCTTCTATTTCATTTCTAAAATATGTTTTGGCCCAAATATTTTGAAGGATATAATTTGAGGGGTAAATTTTGATAAATTTGTATTTTTTATTTTTTTCATTAAATAATTGATTCCAAGAAAAATTTACATCTACTGCTTTTTTAATTGCCCTTTTGTAGTCCAAACTTTTATATTTTTCTAAATTTTTATTTAGATCAACCGAAACCTGATCATAAAACTCCAAAACGTGTAAAATTTTAATCATCTAAATTTTTTTAAAAATCCAAAAAGCGTAAATTTTAATTAAAAATTTTCATAAGTCATATGAATTATCTAATCAAATAATTAATTATAAAAATTGTAAATTTCTTTACAAATCTTATCTACATGAGAATAAGGCATATATGGATATATTGGTAAAGACAATATCTTATTTTCATTATTAATTGAATTACTAAATTTAAAATTTTTATTTTGTTTTTTATAAGGAATGATTTTTGGTAATATTGATGGATAATGAATAAATGTTTCAATTTTTTTTTGCTTCAAATATTTTTTAAGCTTATCTCTATTTCTTGCTTTAATGACAAATAAATGAAAAGTATGATCTGCATTTTTTGAAATTATTGGAAGCTTAATTTTATTCTCTAAACCTTTTAGTTTTAAATTATATCTTTCTGCTATTTTTTTTCTCTTTTTATTCCATCTTATAATATATTTTAATTTTATATTTAAAAATTCTGCATTTATACTATCAAGTCTACTATTGAAACCAATTATTTGGTGATGATTTTTTTTTAATCCTCCATTTCTTGAAAGCATTTTTACTCTTTTCGTAAATTTGTTATTATTAGATATCACAGCACCTCCATCACCAATTCCCCCAAGGTTTTTTCCAGGATAAAATGAATATGCTGACAAATCGCCAAATAAACCTACATGTTTACCCTTATACTTTCCGAAGTGACACTGCGCACAATCCTCGATAAGAAATAATTTTTTTTCTCTTGCAATCTTTTTAATTTCGTCAATTTTACATGCGAGTCCATACATGTGCACAATCAATATTGCTCCTGTTTTAGAAGTAATTTTTTTTGATATTTCATCTGGATCTATATTGAATGTATCTTTCTCAACATCGCAAAAAATTGGTTTATAACCACAATTTGAAATAGCATAAGAAGTCGACACCCAACTATGCGCGGTGGTTATAATATGATTTTTTTTTTTAAATTTAAAGATTTTAAAGCAAAAAAAAGAGCATCTGTTCCACTATTACAGCTTATACAATTTTTAGCTCCTAACATTTTTTTGAAATTTTGTTCAAAAGTATCTACTGATTTCGATAAAATGAATTCAGATTTTCTATATTTTTTTTTAAATTTTAAAAAATATTCTTTTTCCAGAACTTTGTTTTGTTTATATAAATCATTAAACTTAATCATATCAAAGTTTATCTTTTAATTTTTTCAAAAACTTTTACAGTTTCGAATGCATCATCAACATATTCTTTTGCTATTTTTTTAATTTTTTTATCTTGGGTGTTGCCTAAATATTTTTTAATGAAATAATATACTTCTGAATGATTTCTACCATAAACATCAGATAAGTTTTCAGAATTTTTTTTAATAATCTTTTTTGAAAAAGATTTATTTTTTACTTTAATTTTTTCTATTTGATTCATTTGAAATCCACCTATTCTAATAAAGCCTTTAGTGCCCATAATTGTTAATTTACCCTCTAGGTCTTCAGGTTCCGTTGAGGTAGTAATTCTAATATTTCCAATTGCATTTTTATGCTGAAGATTGAGTGAAACTACATCAGAGAATTCAATAAATTTTTTTACTTTTTTTGATACATATTGAATTTTTTTTGGCCTTCCAAAAATAGATATTACTAAATCCAAATGATGAGACCCTTGATTAGCTAATATATTTCCATCAAGTTTTTTTGTTCCGTGCCAATAAGAATTTTTATAATATTTATTGTCTCTTCTCCATTTTACAGAAACATCATAATAAAATAATTTTCCTAAGTATTTATTTTGTAAAATTTTTTTCAAAAACTTGACGGACTTGTTAAATCTATTTTGTTTTACAATAAAAATATTATTTTTATTTTTTTTTTGGAATCTTTTTATCACTTTTATTTGATGACTATTAAGGCAAATTGGTTTTTCTATTAAAAAATTTTTACAATATTTTGACAAATCTATAAAATGTTTGTAGTGATTTCCGCTCTCAGTAATTATTACTATTAAATCTGGCTTGAGATCTTTGACCATTTTTATGTAATTTGAATAAATTTTGATATTAGAATTATAAATATTCTTAATTCTTTTTTTTTCTGCTATACCTATGATCTTAAAAAAATTTCTTACCTTCTTTCTTTTTAAAGCTATATGATGTTTAGAAAAAATATTACCTGAGCCTACAAAGCATACTTTTATCATTTTTGATCAATACGATAAAAACTAACTACAAACAATAAAAAAATAATTTTAAAAAAATTATTAAACATATCTAATATTTAAAATACCTTGTAAAATGACTTGGTATTTATAAAATATTAAAATTAAATGACAAGGTGGAATTTTTATAAAAAAAACTTTTTAAGTTATATTGAAAAAGATGCAAAAATTTTACTTATAAGTGGATCTGATACAGAAATACAAATTCTTAAAGAATTAGGCTATTCAAAAATATATAATACATTTTTTGATAAAAATGAAAGTAATGAAAAAATTTTCAAAGAAAACAATTTAGTTTTAAATAAAAATCTATTTAATGCTGATGCAAGAAATTTGAAATTTAAATCTAATAGTTTTGATTATGTTATTACAAATGCAACTTTACATCATATTGATTTACCACACCAAGCTGTGACTGAAATGTATAGAGTTGCTAATAAAGGGGTACTTATAATTGAGTCGAATGATTCTATTATTATGAATTTAGCTTGCAAACTAAATTTAGCTGAAGAATTTGAGATTTCATCCGTAAAAGATAATTCTGGAGGGCTTTTAGACAAAGGTATTCCAAATTACGTTTATAGATGGACAGAGAGGGAGATTTTTAAATTATTGAATTCTTACAATCCAGAAAAAATTCATAACGTAAAATTTAATTATGCAAATGATCTCACAAATATTAAATTTAAAAAAAAAATTTTAGACATTCTTTTTAAATTAATAATCTTTTGTGCAAAAATATTTTTTTTATTTTTTAAGAAACAACAAAATTGCTTATCAATATTCATTAATAAACTTGAGTCCGAAGATAGATGGAAGAAATGAATGTGTTAAATTTTAAATTTAGATTTTCTCGTATCTTTTAAAAATCCATTCACAGTATCTATCGTAAGTTTTTTAAAAGATTTTCCAAACTTTTCTATTTTTTCAATTATTGCAGGTGGTGCTGTTATTATATGACAATTCAGCTGTTTTGCTTGTGTAAAATTATAAGGTTCTCTTGTACTTGCCCAAAGAATTTGCACATTTTTATATTTTTTAGAGATCAGAATACTTTTTTCTAATTCTGGTATTGGATCTTTACCTGCATCTGCCATTCTTCCAGCAAAGATAGAAATAATTACTTTAGTTTTTTTATTTATTTGTTTTAAAATTTGTTTAGTTTGTTTTGCTGTGTAAACTGCAGTTATATTAAGTTTAATTTTTTCTTTATTTAAAGCCTTAATTACTGGGCCCATAAATTTTCCTTTAGAATTATTAACAGGAACTTTGACAAATACGTTTTTTCCCCATTTGTTTATAAGTCGTCCTTGCAAAATCATTTTTTTAATATCATCCGCAAAAACCTCACAAGAAACTGGTTTGTTTGTAATCTTAAGAATTTCTTTAGAATATTTTGAGTAATTTTTTGCTCCTGCTTTTCTCATTAAGCTTGGATTTGTGGTAAACCCTTTGACTATTCTTTTCTTATTAAATCTTTTAATTAGATTTATATCAGCAATATCACAAAAAATTTTAGTCAAATTTATAAACTTTTTACAATTTCTTCAGTCATTTTTTTTGCATCAGCAAATAACATCAATGTATTATCTCTGTAAAATAAATCATTATCAATCCCTGCATATCCAGGTGATAAACTTCTTTTTACAAAAAGAACTGACTTACTTTTTTCAACATCTAGTACAGGCATTCCATATATGGGACTTTGAGGATCTGATTTTGCAACAGGATTTGTGACATCATTGGCACCAATTACGTAAGCTACATCACAATTTGCAAAATCATTATTTATTTCTTCAAGTTCAAAAACTTCATCATAAGGAACATTAGCCTCTGCTAATAAAACATTCATATGACCTGGCATTCTTCCTGCAACTGGATGAATTGCATAAGAAACTTTTACTCCATTTTTTTTCAGAGAGTCTACCATCTCCCTAAGAGCATGTTGAGCTTGAGCGACTGCCATTCCATATCCTGGAACAATTATAACTGATGAAGCATTTTTCATTAAGAAAGCTGCATCTTCAGCATTTCCACTCTTGACTGGTTTTTGCTCTTTATTTTGAGATGATGTAGTTTGATCTGTTGCCCCCCATCCACCTAGTATAACATTGAAAAATGACCTATTCATTCCCTTACACATTATGTATGATAGAATTGCTCCAGAAGAGCCTACAAGCGCTCCAGTGATTATTAACGCAGTGTTCTCTAGCGTAAAACCTATACCAGCAGCAGCCCAACCAGAATAAGAATTTAGCATTGAAATAACAACAGGCATATCAGCACCACCAATTGGGATTATTAATAGTACTCCAACTAAAAATGAAATTAATACTATTGACCAAAAAATATTTGAAGACTGAATAATACATAAGTAGTAAATCAAAAAAATAATTCCTAACCCTAAAAAAAGGTTTAAGAGATGTTGGCCTTTGAAAGTAATTGGCGCACCAGACATAATCCCTCTTAATTTTAAGAAGGCAATTATTGACCCTGAAAAAGTAATTGCACCAATTGCTGCTCCTAATGACATTTCAATCAAACTTGCTAATTTAATATTGCCTGTGCTTCCTAAATTGAAAGCTTCTGGTTTTAAAAATGCTGCTATCGCAACAAAAACTGCAGCCAACCCGACAAGACTATGAAAACCAGCGACCAATTCAGGCATAGCTGTCATAGGTATTCTAAATGCAATAAATGCACCTATCAAACCACCAAATAATAAAAATATTAGGACATAAACAAATCCAGCACTAAAGTTATCAACAGACAAAAAGGTTACGATTATAGCTATCGCCATACCTGCGATTCCAAAATAATTTCCTTGTCTTGAAGTCTCTGGAGAAGACAATCCTCTTAAAGCTAAGATAAATAATATCCCAGATAATAAGTAAAACAATGCTGATAAGTTTGGTGTCATTTATTTTTTTTTTTATACATTTGCAACATTCTTTGGGTAACTAAAAAACCACCAAAAATATTTACTGCCGCTAAAATTATAGCTAAAAAACCAAAAATATTTGAAGTTTCAAAAATTTTATCTGAAGAGCCAGCTAGAGCTGCAATTATAGCTCCAACAATTATTACTGATGATATTGCATTTGTTACTGACATCAATGGTGTATGAAGAGATGGAGTAACACTCCAAACAACATAATAGCCAACAAAAATTGACAAAATAAAAATACTTAATCTAAATATAAAGGGATCTATTTCCATAAAGTTATTTCAATAAAGTTTTTTCAATTATTTCATCTTCTAGATTAATATTAATTTGTTTATTTTCCTTATCATATAAATTATTGACAAAATTAAATACATTTTTTGAATACAGATTTGATGCTGAGGTAGGTAATTTATTAAGTATATTTGTCTCACCCATAATCTTAATACCGTTTTTTACAATAACTCTATCTAATTGGGTAAAAGCAGTATTTCCACCTTGGATCGCAGCTAAGTCATAAATAACTGAACTGGGTTTCATATTATTTAGCATTCTTTCATTTAGAATCATTGGTGCCTTCTTACCAGGTATTAAAGCTGTACAGATCACTATATCAATTTTTTTTAAAGTTTCTGCTAGCAGATCTTCTTGTTTTTTTTTAAATTCATCTGAAGTTTCTTTGGCATAACCTCCCTCTGTTTCTAAATTTTCAGCACCTTCTACTATTAGAAATTTACCTCCTAAACTTTCAACTTGTTCTTTAGATGCAATTCTAACATCTGTTGCATAAACTATTGCACCCATTCGTTTTGCTGTCGCTATTGCTTGTAAACCAGCAACACCTGCTCCAACCACCAAAACTTTTGCTGCAGGTACTGTTCCAGCTGCAGTCATCATCATGGGTATTGCTTTTTCAAATTCTGCAAATGAGTCAATAACAGCTTTGTATCCAGCTAAATTTGCTTGTGAAGAAAGTATATCCATTGATTGTGCTCTGGTAATTCTTGGAAGTAATTCTAATGAAAAACTTTTAATTTTTTTTTTACTTAAGTCATTAAGTTTATCTTGATTTCTAAATGGATCCAAGACACCAATCAATATTTGATCATTTTTTAAAAAAGAAAGTTTTTCATCAGAAGGTAAACCTACTTGAACAACTATATTTGCGCTATCTATTACTTTTTTTTCGTCATCAATAACCTCAACACCTAAATCAATATATTCTTTATCATTGAATCCTAAATGTTGGCCGTAATTTTTTGTTATAGAAACTTGAAAACCATTTGAATTATATTTTTTCGCTATTTCAGGAGTTATAGCTATTCTTTTTTCAGTTTTTATGTTCTCAGAAATTGAAGCTATTTTCATCTAAGGTAATTTATTATATTAAAAATATCGCCATAAGTACTAAAATTAATATAACTACAATAGTACCCCAAGTTACAAATTTCGTAAAATTATTCCAAGTATTCTTATGATTATCATTATCCATAAAAATTACTTTTGCCTAGCTTTAAATTTAGGGTTAGTTTTATTTATAATATAAACTCTACCTCTTCTTCTAACAAGCTTAGAATTTAAATCTCTTTTTTTAATTGATTTTAATGAGCTTTTAATTTTCATAATTTTTTCTCTTAATAAACGAAGAAATGTAATCTTTCAAATTTATTTTTCCATATTTTCGAATTATCTTATTATCTTGAGAATATAATGTTAAAGAAGACGCATATCTTTCCCCAGGTCTAGATTTGAGGTATTTTATTTTACTTTTAAACATTTTTGCTACTTTTAAGATTGAATATGATGTTTTGCTTGAAATGCTATAATGAGTACAGTTATTTTTTTTCCAAGCTAAATAACAAACATCAATTGTATCACTTATATGAGTAAATCTTCTTGTCTGGGTTCCTGGCTTTACAACAGTAAGTGGTTTTTTATTTGTATACAAATCTTGAAATATACCTATTACTGTTGCCATTTTTCCCTTTTGAATTTGTCTAGGTCCGTAAACGTTATAAAAATATATAACTTCATATCTAAATTTAAACCATTTTTTTAAATTTTCTAGTAACTCTAAATTTTTAGATTTTGTAAAAGAATATGGTGATAAATTTTTGTCTTTTCCTAAATTCCCTAATCCAGCAGAAGTAGCAGAATAAACTAGCTTAATTCTATTGTCTAAACAAAATTTAAAAACAGCCTTTGTACCAATAGAATTAGAATCATAACACTCATCAAATTTTTCAAAACTCTGGTATATTCTTGCAAATTCACCAAAATGGAAAATTGAATGTATTTTATTTTTATATTTTGATAAAAGTTTTTTAATATTTGCAGTTTCGCCTTTAATATATTTTACTTTTTTGTTTTTTATATGATTTTTTGATGTTCCTGTTGAATAATTATCAAGACTAATAATTTTTTTTTTTTGTTTTTTTTAAAAGTAACTCAATTAGATTAGATCCTACAAACCCAGCACCTCCAGTTACTATAACGAAATTTTTCATGAATTTAGCCTGGCAACGACCTACTCTACCGTATCTTAAGACAAAGTACCATCGGCGCTGAAAGGCTTGACTGCCGAGTTCGGAATGGGATCGGGTATTACACTTTCGCAATAATCACCAGGCAGTGTTTATTAGCTTCTATAATCTCAAAAGTAAAGAAAAATTATCTTATAAAAAATTAACTTTATTATTAATTTGTTTGATATAAGCATTAATTGATGACTAAGACAGCTTTAATAACTGGCATTTCTGGTCAAGATGGAGCCTATCTTGCAAAATTTTTGTTGAAAAAAAAATATAAAATAATTGGCACAGTTAAAAAATCCTCTAAATCTTCATATTGGAGACTGAAAAGACTTGGAATAAAAAAAAAAATAACCATAGAAAAGATGGATCTTGGAAATCTGAGGGATATCAATAAAGTTTTTAAAAAATATAATTTTAATGAAGTTTATAATTTGGCAGCCCAATCTTTTGTAAATAAATCATTTAATAATCCTATTTCGACTTCAAATATAACTGGTCTAGGAGTACTTAGAATTTTGGAAATAATAAGAAAAAACAAAAAAAAGATAAAATTTTATCAAGCATCCTCCTCAGAAATGTTTGGTAAAGTTAAAGATCAAAAACAAAGTGAAACTACAATACTTAATCCTCAAAGTCCTTATGCGGCATCAAAAGTATTTGCTCATCTTATTACAAAAAATTACAGGAACTCTTACAATATATTTGCAACCTCAGGTATTTTGTTTAACCACGAATCTCCATTAAGAGGCAAAGAATATGTAACTAGAAAAATTATAATCGGATTAGTAAAAATTTTTAAGAAAAAAATAAGATCTTTTCAGTTAGGTAACATCTACGTAAAAAGAGATTTTGGATATGCAAAAGAATATGTAGTAGCAATGTGGAAAATACTACAAAGAAAAAAACCTAATGACTACGTAATTTCTACCGGAAAAACTTATTCAATAAAAGATTTTATAAATTATGCTACATCTTATTTAAATCTTAAAACCAAATGGGAGGGTGAAGGACTCAATGAAAAATTAATTTTAAAAAAAACAAATCAACCTATAATTACAATTAATTCTAATCTTTTCAGACCATCAGAAATCAATACGCTTAAAGGAAACTCTTTAAAAGCAAAAAAAGAATTAAAATGGAGCCCTAAAACAAATTTAAAAAAGCTTGTTAAAATCATGATCGATGAGGAATTACTTTATTCTTAGATTAAGTGTATTGCTTATAATTTTTTTTGAAATCATTTAAAGTAATTTTTAATCCCTCAACAAGAGATGTTTTTGAGTACCAACCCAATTTCTTTGCCAAACTTATATTTAAAATTTTTCTTGGAGTCCCTTTAAGTGATCTATTAATTTTTTTAATTTTAAACTTTACATTCAATAATTTCATTATGATATTTGCATACTCGATAATTGAATAATCTTTTTGAGTACCAATATTTATTAATGATTCTTTTGTTTTTTTATTAACAAAAAAAATAATTGCATCAGCAATGTCATCAACAAAAATTAACTCTCTTTTTGTTTTTCCATTACCCCATATTTTGATTTCTTTTCTATTGTTTATTTTTGCCTCATAAATTTTTCTTATCAAGGCTGCAATAAAATGTGAACTTTCAAAATCATAGTTGTCATTTGGTCCAAAAGTATTACATGGCATCAAACTTTTATAATTAGTACCGTATTGTTGATTGTAAAATTCACACATTTTTACCCCTGAAATCTTTGCAATTGCATAAGCCTCATTTGTTTTTTCTAATTCTGAGGATAGTAGATATTTTTCTTTTATTGGTTGTCTTGCAAATTTTGGATAAACACAACTAGAACCTAAAAAAATTAAGTCTTTAATTCCATTTAAAAATGATTGATGAATTAAGTTATTTTGGATTTGCAAATTATCATAAATGAACTCTGCACTTTTTTTTTTATTTTCTTTAATTCCTCCTACTTTAGCAGCAACAATTATTACAACTTCTGGTTTTTTTTTTTTAAAAAAATTTGCAACTTTATTCTGATCTCTTAAATCTAGCTTATTTTTATTTATAGTGATTATATTCTTGTAACCTAGTTTTATGAATTTTCTTAATGTTGCAGATCCAACTAATCCATTATGACCTGTTAAAAAAATCTTTTTATTTTTATTCATTTTTAAAGAATTTATATTTTATAATTGTTGAAAGTGCAAAAAGACCGTCTGTAAGCTTAATTTTTTTTCCTTCTTCGTATGATCTTCCTTTATAACTTATTGGAACTTCAATTATCTTGAATTTAAGGTTAGCAATTTTTGTGGTAATTTCAGGACAAAATGAAAAGTTTTTTTCAAATAATTGAATTTTATCAAAAACATTTTTGGTAAAAACTTTATAACATGTGTGTGCATCAGATAATTGTTGTTTGTTAAAAATATTGGAAATAATTGTCATAACATGATTACCAAAAATTCTAAATAATGAGGTAAAACCATCTGCGTCATAACGTTTTTTTCCCAAAACTCTTGAGCCATAAACTACCTCGGTTTTTTTTTTTATTATTGGCTCTATTAATTTATGGTAATCTTGAGGATCATACTCTAAATCAGCATCCTGTATAATGATAATATCTCCAGATATATATTTTTTTGCTGTTATTATAGCTGCTCCCTTACCTTGATTTTTGTCATGTTTTAAAATTAAATTCTCACTTTCAAAATTAAAGTTTGAAATTTTTTCATATGAATGATCTTCAGATCCATCATCAACAATAATTATTTGTTTTCTTATATTCTTTATTTCTTCAATTTTAGACAATAATTCTGTTATAGTATTTTCTTCATTATAAACAGGAATTATTATGGTAACATTAATTAACATTGCAGAATTATTTATTTTATCTTTTGTTACCAATTATGTTTACCATATTTTTGGACAAATTATACTTTCTAAATACAAATTAATTAGAACAAAGTTTAAAACTCAAGTTTTAGATCACGTATTGACTATTATAATTGGTTTTATATTTATAAGTTTTATTGCTTTAGTTTCAAATTTTTTTATATCTCTTAACCAATACTATAATTCATTAATATATTTAATTATATTATTATTAGGTATATTTTTTTTCAAAAAAGATCTTCTTAAACTTCAAATATTAAAATTTATATTAATAATTTCTATTATAACTTCAAGTTTGATAATTTTTTCTAATGTATACAGGCCAGATGCATATTTGTATCATTTGCCATACATATCAATTTTAAATAATTCTGAAATAATTATTGGTTTAAATAACACACACTTTAGATATGGCTTGGTGTCAATACTTCAGTATGTTTCTGCAATAAATTTTAATTTTTTAACCTTTGAAAAAGGTATTTTAATCCCTGTAGCTTCAATTGTATCGACATTAATCTATTATTTTTACATGACTTTAATTGAAGCAACAAAAAGTAAAAAAATTAGCTATGATGTTTTATTTTCTCTATCTATCTTAATTTACATTATCTATAAAATAATTAGATATTCAGAGTTTGGAAATGATGCTTTGCCAGCATTATTAACTTTTTATTTAATTTCAAAAATTTTAGATAAAAAATTTTTAAAGGATAACTTTTATATTATTTGTTTATTAAGCATTTTTATTTTTTTGAATAAAACAACTATGATAATAATTTTATTAATTCCATTAATTATTTTTTTTCAATATAAAAAATACAAAGAATTCATAAATATTTTTTTTTCAATACCCATATTATTCTTACTTTTGTGGTTCTTTAAAAATTTTTTGATTACAGGGTGTATAATCTATCCTCTTCATTATACATGTTTTGATACAAAATGGACTAACATTGAAAAAACAAAAAAAATATCAATAGAAGCTGAGTCTTGGTCTAAAGCTTGGCCTCAAAATAAGAAAGACTTATCTTTTGAAGATTTTAATAAGAATTTTTCTTGGTTTGACGCTTGGTTAGAAAAGCATTTTATTTATATAATAAAAATTATATTACCATTTTTAGGTCTTCTAATTTTGATTTCAATTATATCTTCTGCAAGATTTAAAAAGATTGATTTAAATAATAATGAAATTTTTATTCCTTTAATTGTTATGTTTTTAGGAAGTATAATTTTTTTCTTAAAGTTTCCTTTATATAGGTATGGTTATGGCTACTTAATATCTTTTTTTTCTCTGTTATTTTGTTTTTTTAACTTTAATAAATCAGATAAAAAAAAATTATTTTCCATTTTAAATATTTTATTAATAATTGCTCCAATAATTTTTTTTACTAAACAACTCATAAGGATATCTGATAATTATTCTTCAAAAGAAGTTTGGCCTAAATTTCAAAAAAAATTAGATAAAGATAAATATGAAGATAATATAATTTTAAATCAAGTTGGACTTATAGTTTATAAAGACACAGATTATTGCTATTACACTAATAAGATTTGTTCTCAATATGATTTAGATGAAAATTTAATTGTAAAAAAAAACAAAAAATATTTTATTATTGAGATTAAAAAATAATATTATTTGATTTTATAATTTTAATTGAGTTAATTTATATAAAACCTTACAAATATAGATAAATAAAAAATTAAATTTGTAATATTTATAATAAATCTTAATATCTTCAGAAAATTTCTTAAATACATTTTTTATGTTTGTACTTATTCCCCCTAAAGACATAATTACAGAATAATGGTTAGTAATTAGAATTTTAGTCTTTTTTAACTTTAACATTCTTAAGATGAAATCAGTATCAGATGAAATATCATAAGAAATATTATATTTTCCAAGCTTATTTATAATTTTTCTATTTATAAAAAGTCCGGTATGAGGGATTTTAAAAGCAGAAAAAAATGATATTTTTTTTTTTGTTTTCCAAGTTCTCACAATTTTATTTTGTTTAAAGAAAACACAACCACTTACTAAAACATTATATCTATTTTTTTTTAATTTCTCTTTAAATATTTTTAAGATATCATTTGAGTAAAAAATATCTCCAGAATGTAAACATGCAATAAATTTTCCATTACAAATTTTCAATCCATTGTTTAAACCATCGTATAAATTTTTATCGACTAATTGTCTGTTTTTTAAATTATTTGATTTAAATTTTTTGATTATTTTGAAAGTTTTATCTCTAGAAAATCCATCTATGACTATGTGTTCATAATCTTTACAGTTTTGATTTTTTACACTTTTTAAAGTTTTTAAAATATCTTTTTCAGAATCTTTAACTACTGTTATAATTGAAAAAAAAGGTTCTTTAATCATTTTTGCTTTTAGAAAAATTAAATTTCACAGAAAGCATCAAAATTTATAATTTGTTTATTCTATTCATTTCTTGGGTTACCATGTCTTTTACAAGTGTGTGAATGTTGTGTTTAGGTTTCCATTTAAGTTCCTTTCTAGCTTTATTAGAATTACCCATTAGTGAATTTACTTCAGTCGGTCTAAAATATCTTTTGTCTATTGATATTATATTTCTATTATTCCAATAACCTTTTTCATTTAAACCTTTGCCTTTCCAAATTACTTTTATACCCAATTCTCTACAGACTAAGTTAATAAAATATTTAACTGAAAATTGTTTTCCAGATGAAATTACATAATCTTTTGGTTTTTTCATTTGGAGCATTTTCCACATGGCTTTGACATAATCCTCGGCATGACCCCAATCTCTTTTTGCGTATAAATTTCCCAAATATAAAATTCCCTCACCTTCTAGAAATATTTTACATAAACCCATTACTATCTTTCTAGTAACAAATGTTTCTCCTCTTAAAGGGCTCTCATGATTAAACAATATTCCGTTGCAAGCAAATACATTGTAGGCTTCTCTGTAATTTACTGTTATCCAATGTGAATACAATTTAGCAATTCCATAAGGGCTACGTGGATAAAATTTAGTTTTTTCGTTTTGTGGTGGTTTAGATGCCCCAAACATTTCTGAAGTTCCAGCTTGATAAAATTTAACTTTATTTTGAATACGTAGGGTAAGAATTGCATCTAAAATTCTTAGTGTACCTAATGCCGTTACATTGGCTGTATATTCAGGAACATCAAAAGATACACCAACATGAGATTGAGCACCAAGATTATAAATTTCATTTGGTTTAATTTTTTCAATAATTTTTAAGACAGATAATGAGTCCGTTAAGTCTCCATGATGTAAAAAAAAATTTGTTTTTTTATGTGGATCCAAGTATATATCGTCAACTCTCTGGGTATTTAAAGAGGAACTCCTTCTTTTTACACCATAAACAATATAATTCTTTTTTAATAAAAATTTTGCAAGATATGCTCCATCTTGTCCCGTTATTCCAAATATCAATGCTTTTTTTTTCATATATTTAATTATTTTTTAGACATTCTTTTATCAGTTACAAGTAATTTTGAATATCCTAATAATGATCCTACAAAATACCAATAAATTGTTCCAAAAAAAGTAGTAAATATAGATCCAGTAGGCCTTGGTAAAAAAATAAAAATTATAATTAAGTAAAAAATTATTTTTAATAAAAATTTTTTTTCGATTTTAAGACTATACAATTCTTTTAATAGGTAAAAAACAAACAATAAAAAAATTGAATAACCTATTAAACCAGTATCAATTAATAATTCTAAATGAAAATTATGAGGATGAGTTGAACAAACTTTATATTCTTTTAATTGGTACTGCCTATCACTATCCTGAGCTTTTTGTATTTTTTCAGTTTCATAATTTTTACATTTAACTCTAAAGGATTTATAACCATTTCCAAATACCGGCTTTTCTAATACCATGAAAGCTCCAGCGTTATAATGTAATCCCCATGGTGTTAATTTTAATGTTTCAATTATATTTGGTTGATTTGGAACAATTAATTTTTTTAAATCACTATAATATCTTGATTTTGTTGAGTCTTTAATAAATGAATTAAACAATATAATAGAGATGATAAATGTAAATAAAATACCTAACATATTTTTTAAATTAAATTTCATAATATTTAAGTAAAATACAATATTAAAAACTAAAGCTAATAGAAAAGCAGATCTTTCTCCTGATAAAAAAATAATTATTAAAATTATAAAAGGGAATAAATTTGTCCAATTATTTTGATAGAAAATTTTAAATAAAATAAATAACGAAATTATTATTGTTGAAAAATAACTACCAAAAACCAATTCCGAACCAAAAAAACCTGAAAATCTTTGACATTCACCTGTGGTATAATTACAAAAAGATGGTTTTAATCCAATAAAATTAATTCCTGTGAAATACTGTTTTAAAAAATCTAATGATATAATTGCAATGAAGATAAATAAATAAATTAAATTTTTTTTAATAAATTCTTTATTAACTCTCGAATAAACAAATACAATTGCATTAAAAATTAAAAAAAATTTTAATAAAAAAACTGTTTTTACAAAGACTTCGAGATCTTTATTTAATAATAAATTTAGTAAAATTATGTATAAAAAAAAAATTAATAATAAAATATTATATTTTTTATTTAAAAAATTATAATTGGTCTTTTTTGATACTACTAAAAATAATAAAGAAATGGTTATTATTGTTAAGTTTAAAGTAAATGATCGAAAAAAGAAAAATACTGGTAAAAATATTACCAAATAACAAAGAATTTTTTCTAAAAAAATTATATTTTTATTAAAGATAGTCAATTTTTATTAAATTAAAATAATTGATATATTATTATATTTTTCTCTAACATTTTATATAATATATAACTTGACATTAAAAATGATTTTTAACTTTTAAGATACTAGTGATTTAGAATATGGATTTATCATATTATATAATTTTTTTTGTATGTTCTTTAGTTTCTTTATATTTAATTCAACAAATATCTATTAAATTTAATTTTTACGACTTACCAAGCAAAGAAAAGGTTCATAAAGAAAAAGTAACTAAATCTGCTGGTTTGGCTATGATCCCTGTTATAATCTTAAATTTTGCGTTTATTAAATACAATTTTCACATATTCTATTTTTTAATATTTTTGATTGGACTTATTATTTTAGGGTTTATTGATGATATGGTAAACTTTAATCCCTCAAAAAAATTATTTACCCTATCTTTGTTATTATTTTTTTTTGCACTAGAAATATTAAAGATTGATAGCCTTGGATTTTTATTTGATAAAGATCTAGATCTATCTGTTTTTTCTCTTCCCTTCTCTGTTTTATGTTTTTTACTCTTAATAAACTCATTTAATTACTTTGATGGATTAGATGGTTTACTTGGATCATTATCATTAATTTCATTGATTTATTTTCTTTATTTCTCAAACGGACAATTATTTTTTTTTTTAATTTCTATTGTGATTTACCTAATCGTCTTTCTTTTTTTTAATTTTGGGATTTTGCCTAAACAATTTATGGGAGACTCAGGAAGTTTAGGTTTAGGATTTATAGTATCATTTTTAGCAACTTATACATCTCAAATAGAGATGACTATCAAACCCTCTTTTATAATTTGGCCCTTAGCTTTTTTTGTTTATGAATTTCTTACAATTAATCTAATTAGAATAAAATTGAAAAAAAATATTTTTTTAAAAGATCTTAATTTTGTATTTAATATTTTTGCTTTTAGATATGGCCAATTTAATGCAGTAGTTATTTGTATCTTAATTCAGCTTTTTTTCTGTTTAAATGGTATTATTTTAGAAAATTTTAAATTAGATGAACTTTCAATTATTTTTTTCTGTCTATATTTTATCTTTTATTTAATACTCCGATTTAAACAATTTAACAAATACGCTAAAAAAAATAAATGAATATGTTCATGAATAAAAAAAATCCAATTATTGAAGAACTTAAAAAACTTAAACTAATTAATCAAAAAAATTTAATTAAGATATCAAACTCGACCAGAGATAATAGAAGTTTAAAAGTTTATAAAGATAAAATAAGTAAGATAATTTTTTTAGAAAAATATATATCAACTAATTCCTATTATAAGAATTTCAAAACAAAAGAGGTAAATTTGGTAAAAATCTTAAATAATAAAATTAAAACTTATGAATTAAATGATGATAAAAGAAGATATGATTCTTTCAAAAAGTATTTAAAAAATAAAGATTTATTAGATTTTGGATGTGGTTGGGGTGGATTTTTAAATTTTGCTAAGAATACAAAATTTAAAGCTGGTATAGAATTAAGAAAGGAATGTATTAAATTTATTAATAAAAATTTAAAAAAAGTTAAATTATTCAATTCTATTGAGGAAACAGATAAAAAATTTGATATCATTACTATGTTCCATGTTTTAGAACATCTTCCAAAACAATTAGAAACCTTAAAAAAAATTCAATCATTATTAAAAAAAAATGGAAAAATCATTATTGAAGTTCCGTCGGCCAATGACATATTATTTGATATAGATGTCAATAAATCCTTCAAAAATTTCACACTATGGAGTGAACATTTAATTTTACACACAGAAAAATCTCTAGAAAAAATTTTGAAACTTGCAGGATTTAATAATATTAAATTAATTTATTATCAAAGATATAATTTTAACAATCATCTTGGATGGTTTTTGCATGGAAAACCTGGGGGACACTTTTTTAAAAAAAAATTTGGAGATAAAAAAATAATATCAGAATATGAAAAGTTTTTGAAAAGAACAAAAAGAACTGACACATTGATATTTTTAGCATCAAAGAAATAATTAATTCATACTTAAAATTTCTTTAAAAATTTTAGAATATTGTTTTCCAATTTTTTTAAAACTAAAATTTTGTTCAGCAAATTTTCTTGAAAGTTTTGATTTTTTATCAATTTCTTTTTTTTTAATATCTTTCAGAAGATCAATTAATCTATCTAATTCAGATATTTTAAAGACATGTCCATGTTTATTCAAAACCTCTTTGGCTCCACCATTATCAAAACTAATTACCACATTGCCTGAGGATAAGGCTTCAAGAACTGATAAAGATAAATTGTCAATTTTTGAGGTAGATAAATAAATATCTGATAAAGAGTAAATTTCTGCAGACTCTTTATTTGAACAAAAATCAATATGTTTATAATTTTCCGAATTTTTTGATTGTAATTTTTGACTTAAATTACCTAAAGAAATAAAAAAAATATCTTTTTCTTTAGATAATTTGTTTTTAATCTTAACAAAATATTTATATCCTTTTCTATCGTCCTTAATATCTTGAGCAGAAAATAAGATTATTTTTTTATTCAATGGAAGATTATATTTAATTCTTAATTTGTTTTTTTTTCTTGGTTTAAATATGGATAAATCAATCGGGTAATACTTGCACAGAAAAATTTTATTTTTAAATTGTGGAAAAATAGATAAATATTTACCTAACATCCATCTATTATGGGCTATAAAAAATACGTTTTTTTTGCTAATAATTTTAATTTTTAGTTTCCAACAATAAGCATCTATAAAGCTAATAGTTTTTGTTTTTTTTATAAAATAATGTTCTGTAGAATTTAAAAACCACATGTCGTGTAAACTAATTACAACCTTTGTATTAAAGTTTAATATTTCCTTTAATGAGATTATTGATCTGTTAACCCAATGAATATTAATAAGGCTATACTTGCTATCATCATAAAAGAATGGGTTAAAACTTTTAAATATGTTTAATGATTGATGAAATTCTTTTTTTAAAAAAAAACTAATAAGAAATTTTTCAAAAATTCTTAGACAATTTACATAACAAATATTAAGTATACTTTTGTTTTTAATTGTGTCATTTTTGTCTCCATTAATACAATAAAATTTTACTTTAAAAATTTTTTTCAAAGCTTTAAATAAAGAATAAGCTGCTATAGACGCTCCACCTTTATTATCACTAAATGATAAAAAAATTGGAAATTTCATTTAAATAAGTTTTTATTCTGTAAATACCAATCACAAATTCGAGGAATTTCTTTTTCTAAAGTTTTGATTGGTTTCCATCCTAACTTTGTTAATTTTTTACAATTAATTTTATAAATTCTATCATTAAAAGGTCTATCTTTAATAAAAACTATATTATTTTTATATTCAATATTAAACTGATTACATATAAGTTTAACCACATCTGTTATTTTATAAAATTTCGTTGATGAAATATTGTAAATTTCTTTAACTTTACCTTTTTTTATAATTTTATAAATTCCGTCACAAAAATCTTCTACTGACAAATAATGTCGATAACTATTTCCCTTACCGTGTAGTGTCATTTTTTTTTTTTTGATAAAATTACAAATTGATTTAGAAATTAATTTTTCTGGATATTGTCTAATTCCATATATATTATTAGCCCTTACGATTATTATTGGTAATTTATATGAATGAACATAAGAATTAACTAACATGTCTGCCCCTGCTTTTGATGCTGAATACGGATTTGTAGGGTTCAAATTTTCATTCTCATCAAAAGATTTACCCAAATTTTCACCATAGACCTCATCTGTGCTAACATGAATAATTTTTTTTACTTTAGCTTTCCTACATGCTTCTAAAAAGCAATGTGTGCCTAATGTATTGGTTTTAGTAAATAACAAGGAATTTCCAAAAGAATTGTCAACATGGCTTTCAGCTGCAACATTAATTGCAATATCAGCTTTTTGAAGTTTTTTTTGTAATAATTTAAAATTTAAAAGATCTCCTTTTATAAAATTTACTCTCTTTTTATTAATTATATTTTCAAGATACTTAATATTAGCAGCATATGTAATCTTATCATAAAGTATAAGTTTTGATTTTTTGAATTTTTGAAATAAGTTTTCTGATAAATGTGAACCAATAAATCCTGCAGCACCAGTAATAAATATTTTATGCATTTCTAAGTTTTTTGCCCAAATTATATGAGTAAGTTAGTATCTTTTTTTTGTCTAGTTTAAATTTTGTTATTTTCGTTAACTTATTATTTTTCAATAAAAAACTTTTATCCAATTTATTTTTATGATTAAAAATCAATTTTCCTTCTCTATATCCTTTCATAATTTTCGATGCAATCAATTTTGGATTTATAGGTATTCCTGATGATAAATTATAAGTTCCTTTTATTTTTTTTTTGATTAGAAAATCTAAATTTTTAACGAAATAATCGTCCGTAAAAAAATCTTTAAATACATCTTTTTTTAAATCAATAATTACTTTTTTTTTTTCTTTTAAATTATTCAACAGGTAGCTTGTGAAAAGATGTTTTTTAGATAAATCAAAATTTAAAAGAGTTCCTAATCTCAAAATTAGTAAATTTCTTTTTT
>MDTD01101230.1_pt1 | contig 24124 bp, 10 predicted proteins | sample 811221 | NCBI WGS metagenome assembly MDTD01 (sample SAMN05326646, study PRJNA326480) | marine metagenome | isolation source: seawater | place: Pacific Ocean: South West | collected 2011 | reverse complement strand
CAGAAGTCCCTCCCTCCTCAGCCTTAACCGCAGTAATAAGCTTCGGGCGCTTTGGAGCGATTTCATCCCCTTTAATCCTCTCGATGCCGTGCCGGGTCTCCCGGAACTTTCCCGTCGCCACAAGGTCCGCATCAAACTGGGCAGAAAAGTCAGGATCGTCCTCCCTGCGTCTGGCCAATTCGGCCAGCGCTTTCTCATCGAGCGCGTCCTTCAGGTAACGCTCAAACAATTGAGCCCGGGTCATCTCCCTCGTCCATAGCATCTCAGCCACGCCCCCGCATCCCTAATTGTAATCCCTCATGCACCCGAGAAAATATTCTGGACAGCTACCGTAGCGACGCCGAGAAGTCGAACCTTGGCCCCGCCCCCAACTTCGGGAGTTTGGTTCAATCCTCGCACTTCTCAAGATATGTCGATTACCCTTGTCACTGGAGCCAGCCGTGGAGTTGGAGAAGCCCTCACGTGGAAATTAGCAGGAGAAGGCCGGACCGTGGCGGCACTCGCACGGAGCGAGGAGGCCCTTGAAGCGCTGGCTGAAAAAGCCGGGGCGCAACGCCTCCCTGGATCGATCATTCCCTGTCCTGTCGATCTCCGGGATCCCGGGTCAATCCGTCGATGCGTAGACTCTCTGGAGAAACGCGGCCCCATCGAGACCCTCGTCAATAATGCGGCCGTCGTTGAGAACGTTCCCTTCGCTGAGCAGTCGATCGAACAGATCGAGGCAATCGTAGATAGCAACCTGAAGGGCACGCTTTACTGCAGCCACGCAGTGCTCCAGCACATGGTTCCCCGCAAGGCCGGGAAAATCATCAATGTTTCATCCGTGGCAGGAGTGCGCGGGATTTCCGGACAGGCCAGCTACTGTGCCTCCAAGCACGGCATGGTAGGTTTTGCGGATGCTCTCACACAGGAGCTGATTCCCCACAATATTCAGGTGGCAACCATCTGCCCTGGGGCCATCGACACGCCTCTCTGGGATCCCAAGACCAACCCGTATCCCGGCGATATCAGTAAAGCCATTCAACCGGGCGAAATCGTGAATCTCATCTCGTACATCCTCTCGCAGCCAGATCACAGTATCTTCAAACGAATTGTAGTCTTTCCGAGCAACGAGTGGCACTAGGACGGACCCAGGAAGCTCCCGGCAAACCCCTCATTGCAAGTGGTTTGCCGGTCGCTCACCGGGGCATTCCCGGAGCGCTTGCTCTCCGCTTTCGCATTCTCATTTCCTGCCTTGCTTCGCCTACCTCAAATGCAGTAACACTCATCGCCTCCCTACCAATCCTTCAATCATGAAGATCACTTCTCGGACTCGTCTCTGGCCCTCTATCCTTCTCACGCCCATCTTACCCTCTCTCGTCTCTTCACTCTTTCTTCTTGGCGCTCAGGCTTCAGCCCAGAATTTGCTGGCAGACTCCACCTTCGAATTCTCCGGGACACAGGGTCAGGAGGACTGGTATTACGGTTACCGCAATCTCACTCTCGACGGGGGCGAAAACGACTACGATCCCGAAGCTGATTTCATCCCCTTTTCTGTGGACGGAACTGCCGTGGGCTCTGATACGAACGCTTGGAACGGCGCGATTTTCGACTTTTTTGACGCCAGCGGTAACACGACCAATCCCCCCTGGACGACTCTGGGGGCCAGCAGCTCCCACCCGAACGGCACGAACCAGGCAGAAACACACTGGACTGTCCGCCGATGGACTGCCCCGGCCAGCGATCTTTCAGGCCCCACCCTCCTGCAGGTCGAGTGGTTCATCTCCAAAACGGCAAACAATCCCAACGGAGAGGGGGTCACCGCCCAGCTTCACCTGAACGGAACGATGGTCGGAAAGACCACGATCGCCGGGGATGACACCACCGGCATCACCAAGACGAGATTCGTGACGACTGATGTGGGCGACCACATCGACCTTGTCCACACTTCGGAAGGGCCCGGGGGAAACACCGCCGATGGAAGTGACAGTTCTCTGACCTCCATGGTGGTTTCCACAGTTGTCGATGATGACGGGGACCAGTTGCCGGACGCATGGGAGGAAACGTGGGCGCCCGGAGACCTTACCCAGTTCTCCAGCGGCGCTGATTTTGATTCCGATGGCCTCTCCGACGATGAAGAGTTTGAAAATGGCACCAGTCCAAGTGCTGCCGATACCGATAATGACGGGTATCCAGACGCGGAGGAAGTGGCGGCTGGAAGCAGCCCCAGCAACAACCTCTCCTTCCCACCGGGAGCTGGACTTGCCGATTCACGCGATCAGTTCAGCAACATTCAGGGGGCGAATGGATGGATCTCCGGGTATCGCAACCATACGCTCGACGGAGGTGGTGATGACTACGACCCGGAAAGTGGTTTCATTGATTTCCCCCCGGAGGCTTGGAGAGGGGATCAGAATCAATGGAGACTCGCGCCATCAGGAGCCCCGTGGACCACACTGGGAACAGAAAACACTCACCCAAATGGCACTAACAGCGCTCCCAATGAGGAGCACTGGACGATCCGCCGCTGGGTCGCCACGGTGGACGGCCCCACGGACATAAGAGTCTACTGGCGACACAGGGCGACAAACACCTCCGGGGACGGCACGACCGGAGCGATCCATCTCAATGGGCAACGCATCGACTCGGTTGCGATCTCCGATGGCGTGGGCGAAACACGGGCCTACTACCTCCGAGTAGAGAATGGAGATACTATCGATCAGGTAGTGACTCCGGTTGGAGTGAGTGGCAACCGGATTGATGGAAGCGATGGTTCCGCCAACTGGATGCGTATCGACACAAGGATTCCAGTGGTTCCGATTCAGCCAGACGGCAAATATTTTATTCCGATGGACAGTCCGGACGTAGATGGAGACTCCATCCCGGACTTTATTGAAAGAGATCTCCTCGGTGAGGATCTGACCCAGTTGGCCGCGGGCTCAGACTGGGACGGGGATGGCGCCTCAGATGAAAGAGAGGTCTCCAGTGGGGCCAACCCAACCCTCGCTGATACAGATGGAGATGGACTGGAAGACGGCCCCGAGCTCGAGACCTTTGGAACGGATCCCTGTAGTCCCGACAGTGATGGGGATGGTCTCAGTGATGGCGACGAGGTTTTTGGCGTAGTGGCCACTGATCCGAGCGACCCGGACTCTGACGGAGATGGATTTAACGACAGAGAGGAATTGGAAGCTGGCAGCGATCCCAACAGCGTAGGAGATACTCCGCTTTCCGGAACTCTCGCTGACTCAGTCCTCGAATTCTCCGAAACCCAAGGTGAGAGCGGATGGGAATCCGGCTATCGGAACGTTACCCTCGATGGTGGAGGAATCGATTATGACCACGTTGCAGATTTTATCCCTTTCCCTGCCGACAGCTGGAGAGGCTCAGGATGGCGTCTGGCTCCCGGCGGAGCCCCTTGGACCCTTTTGGAAGCCGAAAACAGCCACCCCAATGGCACCAACAGCGCTCCCAACGAGGAGCACTGGACCGTCAGGAGATGGACGGCAGAAGGCTTGGACGGTGAGTCTGCCGTGAGAATCAGCTGGTCAACACGTAAGGTGAATTCCAATGGCGACGGAGTCACCGGAGCGTTGCACGTGAACGGAGAGCGGCTCGATAGTGCCGTTGTCAGCGACACCACTGGCGTCGACCGGATCTACTACGCCAATATTTCTAACGGTGACGTGCTCGACCTCATTCTCAGCCCTCAGGGTCAGACCAGCGCCGTTGATGGAAGCGATGGCTCAGCCAATTCGATGAGGATCGATAACCGGATTCCTGCTGTTGCCATACAACCTGATGGCAGCCTTTTTATTCCATCCAACGCTCCCGATACGGATGAGGATGGAATCTTTGACTTGTGGGAAGAGCTCTACTTTCCTGGCGATCTCGATCAGCTGTCTACCGGGGGTGACTATGACTCCGACGGACTTCCGGACGAGGCGGAGTTTCTATCGGGGACAAATCCCACTCTTTCCGATACAGATGCCGATGGTCTGGTCGATGGTGCGGAGGCAGACGCAGGGACTGACCCCCAGAATCCTGATACCGACAATGATTCGTTTGGAGATTTTCATGAGGTCGCCACAGGCTTCGATCCACTCGATGGATTTTCGAACGTGGAAGAAAACTTTACCTCGATCGCTGATTCGACATTTGACTTTCCCTTTTCCGACGATCCTCAGGGAGAATATGGATGGACTTATGGATATTACGATATCACCGCAGACGGAGAGCCGCCCGCGAATTCGAATCTGGTTCTTTTCCCTACCGACGGATCCATTTTCCGGAATGAACAGAATTTCTGGGACGGCTTATCCTTCGACTGGAGCGATGCCTCCGGGGGTGCGGTCAATCCTCCCTGGACCGCATTAGGAGACTTGGAAGGGCACCCGAGCGGAGATAACAATGGGGCAGTCCACTGGGTAGTACGCCGATGGGAGGTCGACCAGGATGCCCCACTAGCACTTCACTATTCTGTGCAGAAAGTGAACGCTGGAGGTAATGGCGTCACTGCCGTTCTCCTCCACAATGGGCAGTTATTGCACAGCACGACGATCGCCGGAGACGACACCTCAGGGCAAACCGGGTGGTCATTTGTTGATGCCACAGCAGGAGATTATGTCGAGCTGGCCCTTACTCCTCGGGGAATCGATGGAACAGATAACGACGGATCTGACGGAGCCAACTTCTACATGATCGTGGATCCTACGATCCCGGAAAACCCCCTCCAACCTGACGGCAGTCCTTTCGCTCCGGGCGAGGGCGTGGAGTCACAGCTCATCGACTTTTCCTACGAAGATGGCACAGTCACACTGCGCTGGACTTCGCAACCGGGACAGGAGTATCAGGCGCAGCAGTCCAGTGACCTGCGGGCGTGGGATAATATCGGGGCTACAGTTCCGGGGGCCCCCGGAGAGGTCACGGAGATTACCATCCCGGGTGCTCCGCCATCTCCACGCTATTACCGGCTCCTGCAGCTCGAGCCCTGAGAAAGTGCCGGGCCGGGACAACCCAGATATACCTAAACTGAGGGAGGCGGTTCGCTGGCTGGCCTCTTTCTGCTATTGCCTTGAGGCAACTATAAGGTGACGATCGATGAGGCCCTTGTTGTATATTTTATGAAACCCGTTAACCGCTTCATTGCGCCTGTGGTTGTTCTGGTCGTGACGGCCGCTGCTTGTCTGACCTCGTTCGCCGATTCGCCGGTTATCTCAGAATTCTTGGCCTCCAATCAGAATAGCCTCCGCGATGAAGACGGGGACCATGAAGACTGGATCGAGATCCTGAATGAGGGGAATGCCGCGGTGGATCTTGATGGCTGGTTCCTCACTGATGACGCCACGAACCTGACTAAATGGACCTTTCCCGCTGTGGTCCTCGAAGCCGGTGAAGAACTCGTTTTATTCGCGTCTGCGAAAGACCGCCGCGACCCTGACCGTATCCTCCACACAAACTTCAAGCTCGCCAGCGAAGGGGAATATCTTGCGCTCGTAAGACCAGATGGACGAACCGTAGGACATCACTTTTCACCCTCTTTTCCCCTTCAGGTTCAGGATGTTTCCTACGGGCTTCAGCGGGCCCCCTCTGTTACCAGCCTCATCAGGACCGGCGCAACGATCAGGTATCATTTCCCCTCCGACGGGGAGGATGACGTCCGCGAGGGCAACAATGCGGATTCGTGGATCGCACCGGCTTTCCCCGATGACCAGTGGAGTGAAGGTACTACCGGGATCGGATATGCCACCGGAGAGCAAGATCCCTACGATCTCCTAATCGAAACTGACATCGAGGGACAGATGTTCAGCCAGGCTACCTCAATTTACCTGCGAATTCCCTTCAGCGTTCCCGATCCCACTTCCGCCACCTCCCTGAACCTCAAAATGAAGTGGGATGACGGATTCGTTGCCTACCTCAATGGAAGGCCTCTCCCAGTCGCAGAGGAAAACGCACCATCGACTGACGAGCTAAGCTACCAGTCGAGCGCCACAGCCAGCCATAGTGACACTCAGGCGGTGATCTATGATAACTATGATATTTCTCCTTCCCTGCTGTCGCTGGGGACAAACCTCCTTTGTATTCATGGCCTCAACGTCTCCGAGGGAAGCTCTGACTTCCTCATTGTCCCAGAGCTTGAGGCTCTCAGCTCCAGCGCGACAAGCACCCCAGCCTACTTCGCGACCCCAAGTCCCAACGCCCCGAATAGCAGTGGCAACACCTCAGTTGGCCCTCTGATCAGGAATGTTACCAGAAATATTCCTGCCATTGAACTCGCCTCGTCAAATCCCGGCGTAGCAGCCGACTCCGCGGCTGAATTCTCGGGGGTACAGGGGCGCCAAGGCTGGTATTACGGATACCAGGAGGGGGGCGGCTTGTATGACCCGGACTCGAGCTTTATCCCGTTTGCAGGAGGAGAAGAGGGAGGGGCTTGGAACGGCCCGGCGCAGGAGTGGACCGGCAGCGCCTGGGATGTGAATACCTCCGCGTCCTCGCCTTGGACTTCTCTGGAGGCGACCAGCATGCACCCAAACGATTCCAACCCGGGGCCCGAGCAATATCCGATTCGCAGGTGGGTCTCCAATACCTCCGGTCTGCACACTATCGCGGGCAGCTTTCATAACCTCAGCGCGTCAGGGGACGGAACCACCGGAAGGATCTTTCATGAGGGAAACGAAATATTCTCCCGTCTCACCGATGGAGGCCCCTCAGACTTTTCCATTGTTCGAAACCTGAACCCGGGAGACCGTCTGGATTTCATGGTCGACAGTGGCCCTTTTGACCAGGACGGCTCGGACGGAACCAACCAGACAGTGATCATCTATGAAGGTTCTTTTGGCATCACCAGCATGGTTGTAGAGGCGGAGGTCCTGCCTACCATGCGCCCGATTCAGGATGTGACCCTGGTCTGGCGGGTCATGTATGACCAGGAAAACACAACCCCGATGGTGGATGACGGAAGCGGTGGCGACGCCTTTGCCGGTGACGGGATCTACACCGCTACGATTTCAACAAGTGATCTAAACCGGGGAGAAATGCTGCGCTGGAAAGTGCTCGCCAGCGATACCGATGGAGTTAACTCCCGGCAGCCTCAGTTTCCCGACCCGCGCGACTCTCCCGAATACTTTGGCACGATTGCCGCGGATTCCTCCGTGAACAATTCCAACCTCCCCATCTTTCACTGGTTTACATCCAGCCCCGGAGGAGCAAACACCACAAGCGGCGCACGCGGATCGGTCTACTTTCTTGGGGAATTCTATGACAACATCCAAGCGGACCGTCATGGCCAGTCCACAGGCGGCTTCCCGAAAAAGAGTTACGATTTCGATTTCAACAAGGGTAACCGCTTTCTTTTCCGGGAAGGAGAAGAGCGAGTGAAAGACATCAACATGCTGACAAACTGGGCGGACAAGTCCAAGACGCGGAATACTCTTGGCTACGAGATGGTTCGCCATTCCGGTGAGCCCGCACACTACGCGTTTCCGGTCCGGATACAGCAGAACGGATCCTTCTTCAGTGTCGCAGATATGGTGGAAGATGGCGATGACCGCTATCTGGAAAGGGTCGGGCTGGACCCGGAGGGCGCCCTGTACAAGATGTATAATCGACTCGACTCCTCCAGCAGCGGAGTAAACAAGAAAACCCGGAAAGATGAAAATAACCGTGATCTTCAGGATCTCATAAACGGGCTTGGCCTTTCGGGAGAGGCCAAGCTTCAGTTTGGCTATGACCATCTCGATATTCCCGGCACCATCAACTACCTCGCGGCTCTCGACCTGACCAACAACAGGGACCACGGTCACAAGAACTACTACCTTTACCGGGATACTCTTGGTAGCGGGGAGTGGAGACCGCTGGTATGGGATATCGACCTCTGCCTCGGCCGCAACTGGATCAGTGGTCCGGCATATTTCGATGATACTTTCACCAATAACAATCTAAGGGCAGGAGCCTCAAATCGTCTCAAAACTTTCGTCTTCAATGACACGACCCTGAACCAGATGTATCTGCGACGGGTGAGAAGCCTGATGGACCAGCTCCTTGGACCCCCTTCCGCTCCCGTCAGTTATATTCCTGACCGGGTTGATGAACTCACTCTGCTCATTGACCCTAATGACAATAACGCCCAGAGGGGTAACGATGATGCCGACCTTGATTACAGGAAGTGGGGCTCATGGGGAAACCGTAATACCCTGCGCGAAGGGGCAGCGCGAATCAAGTTTGAACACATTCCTTCAAGGCGCAGTCAGCTCTATGGACTGAATGAGATTCCCTCCGCGCAGCCAGAGACCCCGGTCATCAGGATTGGCACCGTCGACTACAATCCTGCCGCGAGGAATGCTTCTCCAGACCAGAGTGGAGAATACTTTCTCCTCGTTAATCCGAATCGAACTGCAATTGACTGCTCACACTGGGAGATTTCGGGAGGCATCTCCTTCTCGTTCCCTGCCGGCACAGTGATTCCCGCCCGGGGGCGCCTTTACGTGGCCAGGGATGCCCGAGGATTCCGGGGACGCAGTATCAGCCCCAAGGCAGGCGAGAAGCGCTATCTGATCAGTGGATACGATGGACAACTCTCCGCCCGTGGTGAGACCCTCACGCTCAAAAACGAAGCTGGTGTTCTCATCGATAGCATCGCCTACCCTGGAAGCCCAACCCCCGGACAAGACTATCTGAGGATCACCGAAATCCTCTTTGCCCCATCGCCTCCTACCGAAACTGAGCTCGCTGTCGACCCGGGCCTCCGTGCAGAGGACTTTGAATTTGTAGAGCTCACAAATACGGGGCCGAGTCCGTTGGACTTGGGAGGGACCACGTTCGTGGAGGGTATCTCCTTTTCTTTCGAGCCGCAGACCATCCTTGAAGCGGGCCAGCACATTCTGGTGGTGGCAAATCTCGCTGCCTTCAATTTACGTTACCGGAGTGACCTGGAAATCGCCGGGGAGTACACGGGCAGGCTCAGCAATGATGGAGAGCAGCTGCAAATCCAGGACGCCGCAGGCGAAAATATTCTGGAGTTCAGCTACAACGATGCATGGTACGATACAGCTGATGACGATGGACATTCCCTCGTGGCACTCAACCCCGCAACCACTTCGGTCACTGACTTTGACCGTCCGGTTAATTGGGGTGTCAGTCTTGAGCAAGGCGGGAATCCTGGCGCATCTGCTTCTGAATATGCCATGACATTCCCCTTCTGGAAGTATCAGAATTTCCCTGAAGATTCCGTATCCGACCCGATGGTCACAGGACCTTCTGTTGACCTTGATGCTGACATGCTTGACACAGTCCTCGAGTATGGCTTTGGCCGCAACCCCACCACCCATGACGTTGAGGAAAACTACCGTGCCTCACTGGTGGCGCATGGCGGCACTGACTATCTGGCCCTCTCCTTCAGGAGACGCCGAAATGCCCTCGATCTCTCCTACGAAGTTCAATTCTCAAGCGACCTCGTGAGCTGGACCACCTCGACAGAGCCCTTCGGAAGTCCTCTGGATAATGGTGATGGAACAGAGACGATAACCATTCGTGACCATGATCCCGCCCGGAGCGATTCTGCGCGCTATACGAGGGTAAAAATCATCGTCGGCAATTAGTTAGCCAACTCGCCTCACCGACTGTTTGATTTCCAACGGGTCCCTCGCCCTCTCTTCGATTGCCTCGGCAGACAGTTGACGAGCCGTTCTCCTTGCGGGAAAGTCCTCTCCCACAATGCCTTGCTCTTCCCGCATAGCCAGCGTGTTCGCCTTCGCCCTGCTGGCCTTGGCTTGTCAGCAGGGAAAGGAGGAGGAATCCCGTGCCGCCCTGCGCCAGACGAAACCTACGCCAACGGAGAGGGGCACGACGGCTGATCCCGACCCAACTCTCGCTAATTGGGAGACTGAGGTCTTTGCCTCTGCTGCCGGGATCGAGCTTGTGGAAATAAAGAGGTTCCTCCGAGGCGGGACTGGTGCCCTGCTGGAAGGCACCTCTCAGAGACTAACCGGATTTCCCATGACTTCAATCCCCGTGGGTGAAGCCTTCGACGTCAGGCGCGCCAGCATTACCGCCAGCGATCCAGTAAATCTTTCTGCCGCCCTTTTTGAAATCCGCGAACAATTCGATAACCAGAAAGCTACGATGGTGGAAATCAAGGTCGTCAAGGTAGACCTCTCTGGGAAGAACGCCACCACGACACTCAATGTCCAGCTCGCTGATGAACAATTACAGATCAACGCAACGTGGATTGCCGAATGGACCAAGGAAGATCCTCCTGTTCTTCTCGACATGAGAACAACAAGCCATGAGGAGTGCGAACGGGAGAGCGGCGGCAAGCTGGTCGATTCCACCGGTGTGATACTCGCTCCCTTCGTCGAGAAGGCTCAGGTCGTCCGCGGAATGGATCACTGGGTGAGCCGTATCGAAACTCTTCTTGGTATTGAGATCGGAGGCTGGCACGGATTATCCGTCGCTGATGTCAATAATGACGGACTTGATGATGTTTACCTTTGCGACGGAGGCGGGCTCACAAACAGGCTTCTGCTTCAGCAGCAGGATGGAACGGTCCTTGACCGGTCGGCGGAATCAGGCCTTGGCCTCCTTGATCATAGTTTCGGGTCACTTTTCGCCGACTTCGACAATGATGGCGACCAGGATGTAGCAATCGCACTCGTGTCAGGCGTTCTTATACTCGAGAACGATGGAGTCGGAGTCTTTTCTCCCAAACAGGCAAAAAGTTTCCCTTCCGCAGTCCCCTATTCTCTGGCCGCTGCGGACTATGACGAGGATGGAGATCTTGACCTCTTTGCGACCTGCTACGTCCAGCGGGCTGGCGCCAATCGACATTCCTTTATTGCGAGGCCCCTGCCCTACCACGATGCTACAAATGGAGGCCGCAACGAGCTTCTCAGGAACGAGGGAGGCCTGCGCTTCCGCACAGTGACCAAGCAGGTTGGATTGCATCCTGGGAACAGCAAATTCTCCTACTCTGCCACCTGGGAAGACTACGATGGAGACGGAGACATGGACCTCTATGTCGCTAACGACTTTGGCGGCAATAACCTCTATCAAAATACCCTCCGGGAATCTGGAGAGCCTTCCTTCACCGACGTGGCTGCCGAGGCTGGAGTACGTGATATTGCAGCCGGAATGTCCGCATGCTGGGGAGATTTTGATAACAACGGCCTTGCTGATCTCTACGTTGGAAACATGTTCTCCTCGGCCGGAAACCGAATTGCCTTTCAGGATAAATTCAAGCGCGGGGGGAATGCTGAGACCCGGGCGCTCTACCAGCGCCACGCGAGAGGAAACTCTCTTTTCCAGAATCTTGGACAGGGGCGCTTCAGGGATGTCAGTGTTTCTTCCGGAACAACGATGGGGCGTTGGGCATGGAGCTCGCTCTTCGCTGACCTCAATAACGATGGCTGGGAAGACCTGCTCGTAACAAATGGCTTCATCACCCAGCGGGATCCTGATGACTTATGAAGTTTCTACTGGCGACAGGTCGTGTCGCAAGCACCGGAAACAAGCATCCCGGATCAGGGAACCAAGGACTACCTCCAAGCCTTCGCAGATCTCGCCCAACGAATTCGTGACGGCGCCTCCTTTAGTGGGAGGGAGAGACATTGTGCCTTCCTGAATACCGGGCAAGGCGACTTTGCCGATGTATCCGCCCTCAGCGGTTTCGGAATGCCCTCTGACGGCAGGGGTCTTGCGCTGACCGACTGGGACCAGGATGGTGATCTAGACGTCTGGCTATCCAACCGATCTGCCCCCCGTCTGCAGTTCCTTCAAAACAGGATTCCCTCAGAAAAGTCTCACTGGATCTCCCTGAGGCTGCAGGGCACCCCACAAAAGAAATGCCCCCGGGATGCCGTCGGATCGCGGGTTGAGCTGATATTTGCCGATGCCACCCAGCGAAGGGTCAAGACCCTGCATGCCGGAAATGGTCTTATGAGCCAATCCACTAAATGGCTTCACTTTGGCCTTGGATCCGGCGAGCGGCCCCTCGTCGCGGCGAGGGTTCACTGGGCGGGAGGAGCGAAAGAAGAATTCCGGGGGCTGACACGAGGAAAGCGGTGGCTTCTGGTCCAGGGGCATGGGCAAGCCAGGGAAATCATGAAAAGGGAGCCCGTTGTCCTTCCAAGCATGCCAATTGAGATGCCTCAACCAACAGACGTAGCCCGTATCCGGCTTTCGCAACCACTCAAAATCCCCGAGCTCAGCTACAGGGATTTTCTGGGTAAGGAACAGAGTATTACTCAGCTGGCCTCAGGCAGTGCGATCCTCATCAATCTCTGGGCCAGCTGGTGCACTCCCTGCGCCTCCGAGCTTCAGGCTTTCGAAGAGGCTCGCATCGAGTTCGAATCCAAGGGTATCAGGGTGGTCGCTCTAAACGTCGACCAGCTTGATCCCGCGGAGGCAATTACGCCCCGAGATGCGGCCCGCGCCATGAAAAATTTTGGCTTCAAAGGGGCCGGAGGAATGGCTGATGACAACATTCTCTCTCTTCTCCAGCAATCGATTCTGGCAAGTGTTTACCGCCATCATCAAATGCCGGTCCCGGCAAGCTTTTTGATCGACCGGGGTGGGTGGCTCAGTGCGATCTACAAGGGCCCGGTAGAGGTCTCGCTCATCCTGTCAGACCTCGAGGAGCTGGGCAAGAGCCCCGAGGCCGCGCTCGCAGCAGCAGTTCCCTTCAAGGGAGCATGGGCAAAAACTCACTTCCGGGCCGATCCCGTTGCTCTTGCGGGGGCCTACATTGAGGGGGACTACCTCGAAGAGGCCAGAGCTGTCCTCCTCAGCTTTCTGGAGGAATATGAGGCCCCCCCGGGAAACCCGGGCGTTCCGGCGGCAAGAAAACGAAACATGCAGATTGGAGCCGTCTATTTTAATCTCGGCGAAATCTCCCTCCGCGAAGGAAAGGAAGCACAAGCCCGGTCTGCTTTTGAAACCAGCCTTAAATATACTCCGAGGCAAATCCCCGTCCTGAACTCACTTTCATGGCTGATGGCCACCGCAAGTGACGCTTCCGTAAGGAACGGCGCAGGAGCCCTCCGTTATGCGACGTTCATGATGCAGGCCCCTGGCGCACCCGATGACGCGAATCTCCTTTCTACTCTCGCTGCCGCCCAGGCTGCAGCAAACCAGTTTCCGGCGGCCGTTCAGACGACCTTGAAAGCTATTGGTATCCTGGAGGCTGGTGGACCCTCAGATAAACTGGAGCGGCAGAGGGGCCACCTCGACCTCTATCGCCGGCAGAAAACGCTCTCCTCACCACTAAAGCAAACTCCCTGAGAGGGATTTCTGGGAAAAGACGCCTATAGCTCCTTGGGAGAACGACAGCATTTCTCCTTTGACCAGAAGTGAGGCGTTGGGGAGGATTCCGGCATGTCCATCCGTAAGACAGGCCTCACCATTTTCCTTCTTCCTATCCTGTGCCTCTCATCTCCCGCGATTGAGCATTGGAACCAGTTCCGCGGTCCAGCCGAGGACGGAAAGACGAACAATACCGGATTGCCTACAGAGTGGGCTGAGGACAAGAATGTTGTCTGGAAAACACCTCTGCAGGGCAAGGCCTGGTCTTCCCCCGTCATCTGGGGTAACCGGGTCTGGGTGACCAATGCCAATGCCGAAGGCACTCAGCTATCGATCCTCTGTATCGATACATCCGATGGGAAGGTTCTTTACGACAAGTTGCTCTGGAAGGTGGAAAACCCCCAGTTCTGTCACGCATTTAACTCCTACGCGTCGCCCACTCCAGTGCTTGAGGAGGGCCTCGTTTACCTAAGCTTTGGCTCTCCCTACACTGCATGCCTGAAGGCTTCCAGTGGCGAGGTGGTCTGGAAGCGGACCGACTTTACATGCGATCACTTTCGCGGAGCTGGTTCCTCGCCCATCATCCACGGGGACTCTCTTATTCTCAATTTTGACGGAGCCGATCATCAGTTCGTCGTCGCCCTCGACAAGGTCACGGGGAAAACCCTCTGGAAAACGCCCCGCAGTGTCGATTACCAGGACCTTGATGCCAGCGGGAAACCCAAGCGAGGAGGAGACATGCGCAAAGCCTACGGAACACCTCTTATCGTGAAGACTGCCGAGGGGAAGGACGTTCTCGTGAGCGCAGGCGCGATGGCGCTTTACGGATACAACCCAGCCACCGGGCAGGAACTATGGCGAGTCGAGACGATCGGAACCCATTCCACCTCCTGCAGACCAGTCGCAGGACTCGGCATGGTATACGCCACAATGGGGTTCAGTAAGGGCATTCTTCTGGCCGTTCGCCCTGATGGAAAAGGCCATGTCACGGAAAGTCATGTCGCCTGGAGCTACAACAAGGCGGCTCCCAGGAAACCGTCAGTTCTTATCAAGGACGATCTTCTTTTCATGGTCGACGATGGCGGGGTTGCCACCTGCCTTGATGCCAGAACGGGCCTGGAAATTTGGAAAGAGCGGGTCGGGGGAAACTTCTCAGCCTCCCCTATCATGGCCGGCAGCATGATTTATCTTTTCGATGAAAGCGGCAAGGGCACCGTGCTTGCTGCGGACCGCACCTTCAAGGTGATCGCAACCAGCGAACTGGATGACGGCTGCATGGGATCCCCCGCGGTTGCAGGCGACATGCTCATCCTGCGCACCAAGAAGGCACTTTACGGCCTGCGTGAGCAGTGATTCCTATCGGGCTTTATTTCCCGAAAGCATAGAGGTGATTCTGTGTCTGGACGTACAGAATACCATTAGCTGCCACCAGACTGGAATAGATCGGTCCCGAAAACTCACCAATCCCGATCTCTTCAAGAGTTCGGCCCTCCTTCAGGATAACGACCTCACCGTCTTCTGTCCCGATATAGATACGGCCATCTGCCACCAGGGTTGAGCCCCATATGCGACTGAGCGTATCATGGACCCAGACCGCTTCCCCCGAGTGAGCGTCGATACAATGGATCTGACCGGTAAAATCCGCCATGTAAACGAGCCCATCCTTCACGGAGGGAGTTGAAAGAGACCGATTGATCTTCTTGTAGGTCCAATCTGCCTTGCCTGTTTCCGCATCAACACAACTGAGCATCCCCACACCATCTCCATGTTCAGGGTCCTGCCCTATCGCTACGAACACCTTGCCCTGATGGTAAACCGGCGTTCCCACGATTTCACTTGGACCCCGGTATGAGGGGTATTCCCGGGGCTCTCCCTCTTCATCAAGCCGGTATTCCGGCGGATTCGCATCCACCCGCCAATGTTCCTGCAGAATGGGCCTGCCTCCCCCTGATTCCTTGCCCACCAGCTCAAACGAATGGAGAAATCCATCCCCGCCTCCGAAGAATATCGCAGGACTCCCACCGCGTTTCCCGATACAGGGCGATGACCAATTACAATGCATCGTGGCCTTTGAGATTCCTGCCTGCTCGATCCCCTCAAGCTTTCCGCTACTCGCATTCAATGTGATCAGGGCAGGCGCCTTCGGAGAAGGAATGTGATCGTGATCTTCATTGATGCCATTGGACGTTGTCGCAACGATTCTCTCTCCAGCCATCGCAATTGAACTACTGGTAATGTTGTGAGGAACAACCCCAAGCTCCTTGATCATGTCGTAGGTCCACAGAATATCCGCATCTGTCGGCCCAGCGATCGCAGCCTCCTTACCGGGACCTGACATATATTGCCCTTCATTCTGGAAGCCCTGGTTTCCGTTAGTCATCCCTTTCAGGTCAATGCAAGCGACCTCCCCCCGGTTGGTCATGACATAACCACGATCACCTTCGATCAGGGTGGAAGAACAAATCCCGAGGTATTCCCAATCTACCTCATCTCCGCCGGGAAGCTTGGGAGCTGTCAGCTGCCACAAAAAAGACCCATCCGTTTCCCGGAAGGCCATCACTACTCCGCGGTCACCGGAAATGGATGGGTTTCTTGGCTTCTCATTGTTCGTTCCAACCAGAACAAGGCCTTCCCCGACGGTTGGTGCTCCATAGGACTCCGTTCCAAGGGCCACGACCCATTTACAACTCTTTGCGGTCGCAATGTTAATTTCCCCCTCATTGTCTTCCTGTTCCTCGCCTCCTGAAATCTCCTGCGGTAAACCCTTCTCGGAGGACACCATGTTCTTATCCGGACTCCCACCCCACTGCGCCCACGGAAGCGCAGGACAAAAATTGGCGCCTGCGAGAAAGAATCCGCCTGCAATAAGTTTTACACAATTCAAGGCCATGGCTTCAGTCTGGATAAGTTCCCCCGGCCTTTCCACGACTAAACTTGCGCCGCAGTCCGAACCGGAGGCATTCTGGCCCAGATTGGACTGTGGAGCATGCCAAATATAGAGGGTTAATACTCCCGGAGCCACGAAAGGGTCCCAAAGCGCTCACCCCGTGCTGGCAGGGCCTGTGACGTATTCTACACTTGGAAGACAGGATTCACGGCTCAACGTCAGAAATGGGGGACTTCGCGCCCGGGGTAGCCCTTAAAATCTCCTTGGTTCTCCCTCGGCGGACAGGAAGAATTCTCAAGTGACCAGAACCTTGATCCTGACCAGCATGCTCACGGCATCCCTCACCCACGGGGCCGAAGTCGCACAAAAGACATGGGACCAGTTCCGGGGACCAGCGGGATCAGGCGTCATGGAGAGTGCGCAGCCTCCGACCGTGATCGAGTCTGCTCATTTAGCATGGAAAACACCTCTGCCCGCCGGTCTTTCATCCCCGGTTATTTATGGGAACCAGATTTTTATTACCGGTTGCGATAAAAGCCAGCTCTTCACCATCGCGCTCAATCGCCGGGATGGTCGGGAGCTCTGGCGGAGGGAGACTCCTGAAGCGCCTCTTCAGAGAGTGCACAAAGCCAATACCCATGCGTCCCCATCTGCGCTGGTGGATGCAAAGAACGTCTACGTTTACTTTGGATCTTACGGTCTTGTCGCCTACCGCCACGATGGAAAGGAGCTCTGGAAGAGGCCCCTTGAACCCTCAAAAAGTCTCTACGGGGCCTCCAGCTCTCCGATCGCCTACAAGGAACTTCTCCTTCTCGTAACTGACGATGATGCCAATCTCGAGAACAGCAGGCTGAGCCGTTCCCGGGTGATGGCATTCAGCCGGGCCACAGGTGAGCTGGTCTGGGAAACTGCACGTCCTTTCCTCCGTAGCGGGTGGTCGACCCCGGCAATCTGGAGCCATGAGGATGGTGACGAGCTTGTGGTTCTGGGACATGGCCGGGTAGTTGGCTATAACCCCCTTACCGGGGAAGAAAAGTGGTTCGCGAAAGGCTTTTCTCGCGAAACCATCGCCATTCCCGTGCAGGGCAAAGGCAGGGTTTATATTTCTTCCGCCCAGCTTGGCGGAGTCTCCGATGCCGAGATCGACCCCAAGCCATTCTGGAAATCCATGTTACAGTTCGACGAAAACAAGGACGGCAAGGTTGGACGTGATGAAATCACCAAGGACTTCACATGGCCCCTGCGCCCCGAGCTACCGCTCGGCCACCCCGGGTGGGGAATTCCCCTTCCCTCGGACCCGGCGCGCCGCCGCGATCGTCAACAAGGTATCTTCGGGTGGGCGGACAAGAACCGGGACAATTTGTGGACAGAGGAGGAGCTATCATCCCATATCACGAATCGCCCCGGAAAACCGATTCTAATGGCTATAACCCCGGGCGGGAGAGGTGAATTGGGGAAGGATCACATCGCATGGGAGCTCAATCGCAGTGTGCCCGAGATCCCATCTCCTCTTTTCTATCGTGATCAGATCTACATGGTGCGAAACGGAGGAACCCTCGCCGCCGTCAATCCAGAAACCGGCAAGCTCAGTTACCGGGGACGACTCGGCGGAACCGGACAGTATAGCGCCTCACCGATTGCAGCCAACGGGCACATTTACCTTCTTTCCGACGAGGGAACCCTTTCGGTGGTGAAGGCCGGCGACAAGTTCGAAATGGCCCACCGCTTTCAGCTTCCCGAACCCGCATCCGTGACACCCGCTCTGGACCACGAGACCCTCTACGTCAGAGGAACCGGCCACCTGTGGGCCTATCGCAGACGGTAATTGGCCTGAGAAATCCTACGGCGGTTCACTCCGCTTTCCCCGCGTCCAAGAGGTCTCCAGCAGATTGTCCCGACTGGAAAATCTTCTCGACCTCTTCTCCAAGAAGAGCACGCCGCCACAGTGCAACGTCATCGATCTTACCGGGATGGTGCTGCTGATCATCGGAGTTCCGACCTATGCAGAGGCCCGAAGAGGAGCCAATCGTTCTGCCCTCCAGCAGCTTTGCCGCCTTCTCCGCGACCAGCACCCCATCAATAAAGAGATGAATCCTGCTGGTCTGACGCTCAATCACAACGACCGCGTGATGCCATTCGCCGTTCATAAGGCTTTCGTGCTTGGCCGTGAGGTCGGAAGCGGAATCTCCATCGCCAACGCGAAAGGTCAATCCGCTGCCGTCCTTCTGGATCCAAAGCGCCCATCCCGCCTTCTGGTCTGACCCGGCACCCGCTGAGATCAACCGCCTCGCTTGGCCGTCAGCAGATGCGGGATTCCGCGTAAACCACAGACTGATGGTGAAAGACTGGTCCGCGAGCGCGTAGTCATTGGTCTCTCCGATGTCGAGGCTACCTCCTTGAAAATCATAAGCCTCTCCGAACCTGCCCCCGGGCACCTCCCTCACCTCCCCCTTAATCATCTCTGCAGCAATTGGCATGTCGTACTTACTGGCTTCCCTTGACTCAGGTTCCGCGGGCGGCTCATCTCCCTTCCGTAATCCAACCAGCTGCGCGAGGATCAGCATATCGGTGCTCACACAGCCGGTATTCGTCGCGTTCGGTTTACTCTTCTCCCCGTCATTCAGTGCATGGATCGCGAGCATGTTGGTTCCCGCCACCAACTGACCAACTCTCCGCGCGCTGAGCCTGATAGCCTCAGGTTTGACCGCATCGCTGTCGTTCCTCTTCTTTGCAGATCCCGAATTCCACAGGAACGGGAAAGGCGCATTCCTGCTACCAAGGTCCGAGCCGTTCAGATACGCCTTGAACCCATCATCATACTGTATGTAGAGCGCAAGCTGCTTGTAGGCCTTCGGATCCTTCACCTCGAATGGAATCCGCAGATACAGACTGTGAGGGTGCTTGCCTTTCTCTGTTTCGATCGTGGTCTCAAGGAGATCCTTTAACTCACCTGGGGCGTCCTCATAGCCTATCCCATTTCTTCCATCCATCCATCCATCTGAGTCGTCAAAGCCGGGCCTCTCCCACCTCAGCTCTCCCGGATCGCCCGCCGGCCGGAAGTAACGCAGGGGCTGGCCTTTCATGATAAGCTTCTCTTCTACCCCTCGCTCCGTAACGGTGTATCGGGATCCGCTCTTGGGCGTCCGACGATCAAGAGACCAGTAGGCAATCAGGTCCTGACTCATGCTCTCTGGAGCTGTCCGCACCGGACCCTCGCCAATCCCGGGCGCGACCGGCTCCGTAGGGGAAGGAGGGGGATCCTGGGGCGGGGCCCCGGCGATAGCCGCCCCGGAAATGCCATCTTTCCGAACGAGAGAAAGAGTTCCGTCCAGTCCCGGGCCAGACCAGTTAAGGCTCAACCCTGGATTCTGTTCCCCACCCCTCTGGAAGTATTCCACCCGGACCGGCGCTCGTCCCTTCCGACAGAGAACCCGGGCCGACTCCCGCGAGCCTGAGATTGAGGAGACCTGTTCCTCTCCATAAATCAGGAGAGCCGCACCGGTAGAGGCCTCCAGAGAAAATTTGTAAAAGCCTCGTTCTGGAATACGCAGGTAGCCCTCCCACACCAGTCCGCAGGGCTCCTCGCCCGCGTCCCCCAGATGGAGCATCCCGTCCTCTACTGGTTTTCCAGATTCCAGTTCATTGGCCTCTGCACGAAGGCCCTCCAAGTCTCGAAAATTTTTCCCGAATCGCTGGACTACCAGATCCGTCATCGGGCCCTGCACCGTTTTTACGAGCTCCTTCGGTGCGGAGCGATCCGTATTCGTCAGGACCCTTTTCCCCTCAAGGGGCTTGGCCTCTCGCTCAACTCCCGGCTCAAGCTCATCATCCTGCATCATCCCGATCCCAATGATTCCGAGCAGGATGGTGACAAGGGCCGCAATCCCAAGAACCCAAGGGAGGCTGGACCTTGGCCTCGATACCGGACCCGTTCCACCTGTCCCCGGAGGCGCCACCGCCCTTGGCTTCCCTATGACCAGATGCCCCTGCCCTCCAGCAACAACCTCTCCAACCTTTGGAAGCTGCGCGAGGGCAAGCTGTGGCGCTGCCGCTGGACGAGGAGCACCTGCTACCTTCCCGGAGTCCACGACCTGCACAAAATAGGGAAGAATCTCCAAGCCGGTCTGCTGAAGGTCCGCCTTGTAAGCCTCAACGTCAAAGGCAACCCTGCGAAAGAACACCGATCGGGAGGTATCGTCGTAGATGACATAGCTGGCCCTTACGTCGGTTGTCCGGGGTTCACCAACAGAACCCACGTTGACCAGATACCGATGCCCCCTCTCAAGCTGGAAGTCTTTGGGAGGAAGCTGAGTTACCGCCCCACCGCGCTTCGGCATGGCATACGCCAGCGGCAGGTGGGTATGCCCGATGAAGCCGAGGGACTCCACCATCGCTTCAAGGTTCGCTTCCGCAGACGGAATCCCCTCCACGTATCCGAACTCACCTGGCTCCACGACCTCCGCATGGACGAAATAGACATCCGTGCCATTCATTTGAAGGGGAACCTGTCCCAGAAATTGCAGGGCATCATCATCCAGTTGACCTCGCGTCCATTCGATGACAACTCGCGCACGATCATTGAAGATTGAGGGATCAAGTCGCCCACAGGCTGCAGCATCGTGATTACCCAGGACAAAATTAGCGGTTACAGACCTGACTGCCGAGAGAACCTCCAATGGTTTTGGCCCATAGCCAACCACATCACCAAGGCATACCAGAGTGTCCGCTCCCTGCTGCGCGATATCCGCAAGCACTGCCTCCCACGCCTGCCGGTTGGCATGAACGTCTGAAAAAATGGCATAGCGCATGGAAATTCCGCGGGGGCAGGTGAAATTCGCCGTTGGTCTATCCGATGCCGGTGCGCTTGCCAACCTCGCACTTTTCCGAGGCCCAACCGTCAGTTAATGCCTGCCTTTTCCAAGGATTCCACCGCTTTGTGAAACTCCGTTGAATACCCACCAACCTCGAACTTATTTCCGAAGCTCCTTTTCGGTATTCTGCTGCTTGGGCTGATTTTCCACGTCGGGTGGAGCTGCCGGAACCTGAGGGGCAGGATTGGGACGCCGCTGGGGAAGAACGAAGGGCTGAGGACGCCGCAACCGAAGAGCAAAGGTTTTTTCGACCCTTTCGATTCGATTACGGGTTTTCTGCGAGGGCACAGCCTTATCCTGTGGTGTCACCCATGGTCCTTCAAAGGTGATCTTGTTCGACATGTCCCAAACCGTAGCCTCGCGAATATCTTCCGCCCCAACAACTTCAACTGTCCCGTCGTTATCCCGCATCTTAAAGCGCTGGCCATCTTCTCCCAGGCCGAACCGTTGGAAGCGTTGAATCCCATTGGGTGGAGCGTTGGGAATTCTTGGCGCTATCGCCTCGGGAGGAATCACAACCAGTGGTCGGGCCGGACGGAGGTCCAGAGTCACTCTCTTACGCACCCGCTGTTTTTTCTGGATCAGGTCGAGAGTCAGGATCTCCCCCGGACGCCGATCCGTAATCGCGCTGCGCAACTGAAGCATGTTTCCAACCTCTGACTCATCGACTCTCAGGATAATGTCACCGGGCACAAGACCCGCCTTGTCTGCCGGGCTGTCCTTACCAACTTCAGTAAGGCGAACACCCTCGAGAAGCCCCATCTTTTCGAGTTCTGCTACTGTCAATTCTTCCCCGCTCACTCCAAGAAATCCGGCAGCTTCAACTTTGCCGGCCGGGGGCCCGGGAATCTCCAGGTAGTCTGCACCCCCACCTTCCTCCTGCCCTGCTGAACCCGCACAGGTGATTACGGTCGCGAAAACGACTGAGAAAGATCTCCGAATTGCTCTCATGGTATGCTGACCAGACGACGCCACCCTCTGGACGGCCTCCTGAATCGTATCGCTTTTGAGCGTGATGGAAATGAACCACATAGCAAGAGCTCTGTCGATACGCCCTGTCCGGCCTCAGCACAATTATTTGCGCCTTTTCCAGCCGGGGAGGGGGTCCCACTCGGAGATCGCCGGGTCAAGGCCCTTACTCCGAAAAAACCCACGGCCGAGCCTGCTTGATACTGAGTGCTCCTTCTCTCGTAACCTTGAATTCCACCTCCATGGCAAAGTCCTCGGCCTCATATGAGTAGCCATACAATTTTGCAAACCGGTTATGAATGATGCCAAGACTTTCCCGAAGTTTCTCCAGATGCTTCGCACTGAGAATCAGTTCACCCTTGGTCTGGTTTGAGCGACGCATCACCTTGGTCTTACCTGCATCAAACCAGTCGAGGAGTAATTCTTCAGGAACAGAGGCTTCCTCTGGATTTGTCACTAGGTCTTCCCCAACCTGAGTGTTCAGGTAATAGCTTCCCTCTGTCCGGTAGAGAATATCGGTCGTTACAGCAACTCCGTTGGCCTCTTCCTCGTCATAATTCGGGTGAATCAATACACCCATGGCAGTAAGCATGTGATCGATGCGGTAGAATTCCCGTTCCTGAACTGCCCGGAAATTCCATAAGCTGGCAAAAACCTGCTTGATCGATTTCGCGATATGACCCTCCTCGATCCGATGCGTGCATGAATCATAGAGACCCGCCCCACTGAATCCTGGCAGATCTTCATTATTTGTACTCGAGCGACAACGCAGTGAGGTTCCCTCCGGGAAGGACGCATGCACTTCAGCAAGACTGCCCAAAAGGTCATCCGGAAAATCTCCGCTACGAATGAGTGCCCGGAACTCCCTCAGCTCCTTCCTCAGGGTTTCCGTAGTCCGGCCCTCTTCTTCCGAAAGAAGCTCTGTTGCCCTCTCATAGAATCCATTGTGATTCATGAAAACGTGGTAGAAGTGGAATGGAACTGCGAACCCCCGGGGCACAACTCCATCCGAAAGTTCGAAGGATCTCATTGCCGCGAGATTGGCGGCTTTGACCCCCACGCTTTTCCAATCCCCAAAGCCGATTTCGTCGAGCGCACGAATTTGAGTTGCCTCGAGATCCCGCGAGGGCTTCTGCGCCTTCACCGGGCGAAGCTTTGCGAAATGGGCCTCGACCTCATCATCCTTGGCCGGGCGGAGAGTAAAGCCGTCAGCATCCACCCTGTAGTAGACGTATTCTCCTGCCAGCGAGCGAATTTCCTCCAGTTGGGTCGCCTCCGCGATAAAGGCATTTGGGACCTTGTCCTGAATTGCTCGCAGGTTGACATGCGAGAGCGGAGTCTGGCGAACCTCCGTGATGATGCCCGCGCTCCTCGGCATTTCATTCGGAAGGGACCTGTAGAGGACGATCTCACGCGGACGCGGATACTCATCCAGTTCCATGATCCTGAGACGGCCAAAACTCTCACCAGGATTGAGGGGCAGGTAGTCGATATCACCAAAGAGATCCTCATCCAGATAGACTCGGAATGGAGCCTCATCATAGAGTTGTTTTTCCTCGCGATAGCGGATCAGGGCAGCAGGCATTGGATAGTATCCGAGCCTGCCTTTCAATTCGGTACTTTTGGCGATAAGAAGCTCATAGGCCTTCCTGATAGTCTCGTAGGGATAGCGATCATTGGGGTTGAACTCAAAGGTGTAGATTCCCCGTTGACCATTTGCCCCCTTCAATCTCGGTCGATACACCAGCACTCCCCTCATTTGCGCACCCTCCCCTGGACGAGCCCGTGGAATCCCCACGGCTGACATGAATCTCATGTGCGCACGATGGGTTTTTGTATTGATAAAATAGAGCTCCGGCCTCTCTCCATCAGCCCCTTCAATCTGGAACTTGACGAACTCGTTTCCAGCGAGGTGGGTATCAATCATGACCTCCTCTCCCTGATAACTGAGGGTCTCAAATGCCGCGCGGTCAGGAATGGTGGCGGCCCCGTCTTCGATCCCAACCTCCTCTGGAGCTTTTCTCTCCACATTGCCTGGCTGCGGTCCGAACCCCGGGCCACGTCCTCCTGGGCCACGTCCACCGCGCGGAGGACGTGGAGGCGCCATTTCTCTCATCTCAAT
>MDTD01048162.1_pt1 | contig 24124 bp, 24 predicted proteins | sample 811221 | NCBI WGS metagenome assembly MDTD01 (sample SAMN05326646, study PRJNA326480) | marine metagenome | isolation source: seawater | place: Pacific Ocean: South West | collected 2011 | reverse complement strand
TGCTGTCCCGTATATTCGTTGAAGCATTTTATTATTCGAATTCCCCCGCCAATAAGCTCCAGCGATCTTAGTGAGCTTAAAGTGCCGAAGAAATCTTGTATTTGGAACATGCGGTCCTCGACACATATCAACATATTCCAGGTGATGATATAAGGCAATAGTCTCGCCCTCAGGTATGTCTCTGACAATCTCTATCTTATAATCTTCTTTTCTTTCACTAAAAACAGCTATAGCTTTTTCAGGTACTACAACCTCCCTAACAACATCGTAATTTTGTTTCACTAAATGATTTATTTTTTCTTCAATTTCTTTCAAATCTGATTCGCTTAGATTTTCTTCAAACTCAATATCATAATAGAAACCATTAGTGATAACCGGACCGATCGCCATTTTAGCACTTGGGTAAATCTGTTTAACTGCGTGACCAATTAAATGAGCAAAAGAATGACGGATAATTTCAAGCCCATCATCATCGGACTTTTTAACGATCTCTACCTTACAATCGGACTCAATAAAAACACACAAGTCTTTCAAAATACCATCAATTTTTCCCGCCACAGCTTCCTTCGCTAAAGAAGGGCTTATAGCTTTTGCAACCTCAAAGAGAGAAACCTTTGTTTCAAAATCTTTTGTATTTCCATCAGGAAATGTTACTTGAATCATGCTGTGTTCTAAATTGATTGTATGGTAGGCGCGATTGGATTCGAACCAACGACCCCCACCATGTCAAGGTGATGCTCTAACCAACTGAGCTACGCGCCTAAATTATTTATTTTAACACTGATGATCAAGTTTGCGGATTTATTAACAGGCATTATTAGAATTTTGAGTGCAACAAATCATTGTTCCGGCTTTCGCCCAAATGCCACCGTGAATCTCTCGCGGAAAAAAAATTTAGTTTCAAAGTAGTCCAATCTCAGAATTTATTGATTTGGATTCTGTAAAATAATAACTCAAAGAAAACTTTATTCCGACTTTTCTCCACTCCCTTACCTCCTGCTTTAAGGTGAAAGCAGTTAAAGGGTGCAGATCAATCCAATCCTTAGACATTTCAAGAATATAAACTTGACTTTTGTCCTCATAACGAAAAAACATTTCAGGAGGATTTAAATTCACCCTACTCCTGGAAAAAATTGCGGCAAGCCTCAAACATATCAGTGAGGCCCTAAATTTTTCATGATTCAATATATGCGAAACTTTCGGCAATTTTCCAGTGTGCCCAAGAATGAGTGATGCCATAACTGTTTGTTCACGGAGGGTAAAACCAGGCATATCCGAATTCGCAACTATATAAGAGGAGTGCCTATGGTAAGCATTATGGGAGAGTGTTTGCCCGATTTCTAATAGGAGAGAAGTCCAATGAATAATTTTTTTTAATTCTTTGTTGTCAGATGTTGAAAGATCGACTAACTGCTTTAAAAAATTTGTTGCTAAATTGCTCACCCGACTTGCATGCAACCTATCAACTTCGTATTGCTCTATTAAATGTTTTACTGTTCGATCTCTCTGATCTGGTTGCCAACCACGTCCTGCTATTTCGAAAAGTACACCAGTCCGCAATGCTGCAGTAGAAAACTCTAAATTTTCTATCTTTAGTTCATGAAATATCGCTTTCAGGATGGCAACTCCTGCGGGAAAAGTTGAGGCTCTATCACCTTTTAAACCAGGGATAGCGTATTCCTGCAAATTACCTACCTTGCACGTCAACAGAATTATCTCGTCGAGCGACTCAAGGCTAAGTTTTGATCCACCCAATCCATTTGCTCGGCAAACATCGTTAACGGACTTTATAGTCCCACTGCATCCATATGCGATGTCCCAACCGACTTTTCTAAAGTTTCTTGTAATAACCTGTATTTCTTTTCGAGCCCATAAAACAGCATTGTTAAAATTCTCGATTTTTATTTGTTGTGTTGAGAAAAAGTCAAGTTTAATTTTCGATGTGCCAATGTAGACACTTTCCAATAAATTTGGATCAGGGCCACTGCCTACAATAAATTCGGTTGAACCACCTCCTATATCAATGACTAGTTTTTGCTTTCCGTTGGAATCTAAAGAGTTACAAACTCCCTTATATATCAATCTCGCCTCTTCTACTCCGCTTATGACATTTATCGGAAATCCGAGAGCTTGTTCAAATTTTGGAAGAAATTCCCCAATATTTTTTGCGACTCTAAAAGTGTTTGTTCCAACGACTCTTACCCTCTCTGGTGAAAAAGATCTCAATCTCTCCGAAAAACGAGTTAAACAGCGAATCGCCTTAAGTAAATAAGGTTCCGTAAGTTCTTTGTAAGCATTTAATCCGTCAGCCAGCTTAATATGTTCTTTTACAGAGTCAATTTTTTTTAACCTAGAATCATTTTTTTTTAACACTACTCGCGCGACCATTAGATGAAAACTGTTTGAACCGAGATCGACCGCAGCAATCAGCTTTTCATTTTCATCAGGGGATTGCGATGTTTTTGTAACTACAAACATAATGGTTTTTCCTAATTTACAATTTAAGTTTACAACAAATTTTGTAAATTTATCGCTGTAACGACATAATATATTTTTAACTTTCAAAGTATTCCGTGGCAGAAAAAAGACACGTCTTTCAGATGAAAACAAATTCTCGCATTTCAAATTTTCCTCGACTATCGAAAACGGAACCTCTTCTTCCAAATCAATCCTCTGGCAGGTATATTAACCGAGAATTATCTCTCATATCATTCAATGAAAGGGTACTTTCTCTTAGCCATGAGCCTTCAATACCTATATTGGAAAGACTTAAATACCTCTGTATAGTTGCGAATAATTTAGATGAACTTTTCGAGATTCGTGTAGCAGGCCTGAAAGCGAGATCCCATGAGGAGTTGGAAAATTCTTATTTGCCCGATGGATTGACGATAAAAAGAACTTTAGATATTTTAGGTAAGCGGACACAATCGCTAGTTCAATTGCAATATAAAATTCTAAATCAATCGGTTATCCCTGAACTGAAAAAAGAGGGCATCAACCTCCTAGATTTCAAAGAATTAAATAGGCAACAAAAGAGGTGGAGCTCTACATATTTCAAGAATAATGTTTTGCCAATATTGACTCCGCTCGGTTTAGACCCCCTTCACCCTTTTCCAAAGGTTTTAAACAAAAGTTTAAATTTTATTATTGAAATGCGCGGAAAGGATTCGTATGGCAGGAAAGGTCGAGTTGCTATCGTACAAGCCCCCAGGCTACTTTCAAGGATAATTGAGATTCCACGGAAAAATGATGAGTTATCAATCACGTTTATCAATCTATCCTCTCTTATCGAGGCTCATGCCTCTGAGATATTTCCGGGAATGGAAATTTTAGGAATATTTCAGTTTAGAGTTACTCGTAATAGTGATTTATATGTGGATGATGAGGAAGTAACCGATCTTCGACAGGCACTGAAGGGCGAACTTTCCCAGAGAAATTATGGGGATGCTGTTCGAATTGAGACTGATAATTCAATATCAAACTTTTGTCTTGATTATCTATTGACAGAATTCAAATTGGAGAAAAAAGACTGTTATCTGATTAATGGTCCGGTAAATTTAGGCAGACTCATAACATTACCGGACTGTATTGAAAATCCTAAATTAAAATTTAAGTTTTTTTCACCGAAATACCCTGATTACCTCAAGGGCGAAGAAGTAATATTTGACTATCTAAAGAAAAACGACATCTTACTGCATCACCCATATGAATGTTTTGATGTAGTTGCTGAGTTTATAAACAATGCCGCGGAGGATAAAAACGTTGTCGCAATATTCCAAACTATCTACAGAACCGGTAGCACATCGGGTTTGATGCGTTCACTGATAAATGCAGTTAACAAGGGAAAGGAAGTAACGGTAATACTAGAATTAATGGCCCGTTTTGACGAGGAAACTAATATTAATTGGGCTTCGAAATTAGAGGAAATAGGAGCACACGTTGTTTTCGGAGTTGTAGGGAATAAAACCCATGCAAAAATGTGCCTTATTGTTCGTCAAGAAGAAAAAAAATTAGTGCGATATTGTCATTTGGGAACAGGAAACTACCATCCAAAAACTGCGAAACTGTACACAGACTTTAGCTTATTAACCAGTAACAAACCCGTATGCGCCGAAATACACGAAATTTTTCAAAGATTAACCGGGCTAGGAAAAGTAAAACCACTGCGTAATATTTGGCAATCTCCTTTCAAACTTCACAAAAACGTAATTCGTGCAATAAAAAATGAAATGGCGATATGCAAAAGTGGCGGTAAAGGTAAGATCATCGCACGGATGAACTCACTCGTAGAAACAAAAGTAATTGATACTCTTTATGAAGCGAGCGAATGTGGCGTTTCCATTAATCTTTTAGTTCGAGGGGTATGCATGCTAAGGCCAGGTGTCCCAGGCCTTTCTGACAACATCAGCGTCAGATCTACTGTCGGCCGATTTTTAGAGCACAGTAGGATCTTTTATTTCAGAAACAATGGGCAGAATGATTTGTTTTTGTCCAGCGCCGACTGGATGGATAGAAACTTTTTCAGGAGAGTGGAAATAGCTTTTCCTATCCTCGACGAAGTATTAAGAAAAAGAGTGTTTGAAGAGGGTTTGCAACTACATTTTACAGAGAGCTCTAACAATTGGCGAATGAGTAGCGATGGCTCATATTTATTGAGAAAAGGTTCGTCAAATCAGATCATTTCTTGTCAAGATGGATTATTAAAAAAGTATTCGTGAATAAATCACTGTTTAAGGGAGTAAACCTGGTTTTTCAAAAAAAATACAACTGGGATAACGAGGACGACCATAGCAAGTGATGGAATAGCTGCAAGGCCAAGTTCCTCGTCAGCAGCAAAGCCATATGCACTAATCGCTAAAGTCTCAATATCTAACGGTCTTAGAATTAATGTCGCAGGTAACTCTTTCACAATATCAAGAAAAATGAGTGTTCCAGCAATAATTATTGAAGGTCGCAATAACGACAAATGGAGTCTAAAAAAAGACTTCATTGGAGTCAATCCCAAAGTACTTGATGAATAGTCAATATTTTTTGTGATTGATTTAGAATTCGTATTTAAAACATTATGCCCAACGGCAAAATAACGACTCAGGTATGCAATAAACAGAAGAGTTATGGATAAGAAAAATGCAAACTTTCCTCCCCCGAGGATACTATCCGGTAATAAACTATTGAGGTAACCCGCAAGAGTTAATAATGCCAAGGCAGACACTAAACCAGCTACGGCATAATTTGAAGTGAAGATTTGCGCGCAAGTATCTGACATGTTGTTGCGACTATTTCTTATAACGAAAATAACTGTAAGACATGTAACTAAAATAACAAACGTTGCAGCTGCAGACAAAAAAATTGTCGTAGAAATCGCACTTATCAGAAAGTGAAAATCGGTCAACACAAAATTAGAAAATAAAAATTCCTCAAATGCGGCTTTCATTAAAAAAAAGAAAGGGAGCAAAAAACCAAATAAACCACCGACAGATAGAAAGGAAAATAAAAAAAAGCCCCTTAATCCAACGACCTTAATTTGGTTGAATTTAACTCTATTTGAACTTATACGATAAATCTCAGGTTTTATTATCCTATCAAATAATGTCAGCGTCATTGCAATGAAAAAAATGAATATTGCCAGTAATGATGTCATGATCATGTCACCATAGCCAAGCCATGCTTTATATAAGCCAGTAGACAATGTTTGAATTGAGAAGTAGTATACAGTCCCGAAATCAGCCAGACACTCCATCGCTACTAAAAGAGACGCTGCAACTATAGCCGGTCTAGCAAGGGGCAGAATGATGTTAAAAAAAATGGTTCTAGAATTCGCTCCCATTGTTTTTGCGGCATCTATTAACAGCAAATGCTGTCCCTGAAAAGCTCTTCTTGTAATTAAAACAACGTACGGTGAAAGTGATAAAGCCAATAAAAAAGAGGCGAAATGAATTGACCGTATTTCAGGCCAAAAATTCTTAGTAATTGTAGGATCGTTTATTACCTCTAATGATAAAAGAAGTTGACCGAATAAGTTTGCAAGCCAGCCAGAATAATCAAGTGCATCTGTATAAGCGTATGCCAGAATATAGGCAGGCATTGCCATGGGCAGAACAACCAGAATTTCGATAAGCGTTTTACCCCTGAAACTATAAACTGCCAAACACCACGCAACGGGAATACTGTAGGATACTGATAAAAGAACCGCACCAAAACATAAAAAAAAGGTATTTTTTAAATAAGTTGATACTTGCATGACCGCAACATCATTCTGCAAACTAAAAAATATGTCTCCACCAGTCGATATCGCAATTAAAAATATCCCGATTGTTGGAGCTGAAATTAAAAGCCCCAGCAACACGAAGCTGATAGTTGCAAAATGATGTTTGCGTCTGGTAGCATTCAACTCTGTTCCTTGCATTTGGGAAAAAGATAGCTTGATTATAGTTGATACATGAGAATTACGCTGAAACTCGAGAACATTTCGTTTAACTATGGAAATAAAAAAGACTCAGCGATCAACCCTATTTTAGATGACCTTGAACTAGAATTAAAAAAAGGGGAGATTGGGATTGTTCTTGGACCATCAGGTGGCGGTAAGACAACAATCTTGAGAGCTATTGCCGGGTTTGTTGATCCCTTTAGGGGACGAATTGTGATAGACAATCATGACGTTTTTAATTCCGAAAATCAGTCAACATATATCCCGTCAGAAAAAAGGCAAGTGGGAATGGTATTTCAAGACTTCGCACTCTTCCCACATTTAAATGTTAGAGAAAATATATTATTTGCTCTTACGAAGGGTAAATTGCGTTCTGCAACTAAACAAAATTTATACCGATTGAAAGAGATGTTATCACTTACCGGCATGACAAATCTTGCTGAAGGTAGTGTTCAAAATTTATCTGGGGGACAGAAGCAACGCGTTGCCTTAGCCAGAGCTCTGGCTCCCTCGCCGAAATTAATTCTATTTGATGAGCCATTTTCAAATTTAGATTCAGCGTTACGGCAGGTATTAGTTAAAGATGTGAGAGATATGCTTAAAGCAACTAGCACAACCGCTTTATTTGTAACTCATGATCAATTAGAAGCATTTAGCCTTGGGGACAAAGTAGGGATTTTAAACAAAGGAAACCTGCAACAATGGGATTCTCCATATCAGCTTTATCATGAACCAAAAAATATTGATATCGCTAGATTTATTGGAAAAGGTGCTTTAATAGATGGTTATCAAGATGGTGATTTTGTCACCACTGCACTGGGAAAATTGCCATTAAAAAAAAGTGTAAATGTGACTAAAAAATTTAGTAGAAGACAGGTCAAAGTCCTTATTCGACCAGACGATATTATTCATGATGATGAGGGTGGATTATCTGCCGTAGTCGTCAGAAAAATATTTCGGGGTTCTGACTTTCTGTATACTTTAAAACTATCAAGTCAGGAAGAGGTACTCTCTTTTATTCCAAGTCACTTTAACCATTCTCTGAATCAATCAATCGGGATTAGGCTTGATATTGACCATGTTGTTACGTTTGATTCAACAGAAACAAGCCTTACATTTTAATCAAGTAGATCAAAAATAAGTCGCTCAACGCCATTGAAAACATAAAAATGTTTACCGGAACATCTCCCTAACAATGTCATGTTAACATTTCTAGCCATTTCAACCCCCATTTGCGTTACCCCAGAACGAGATAGAAGGAATGGTATATGCATTTGTGCTCCTTTTATAACCATCTCTGACGTTAATCTACCGGTAGTATAAAATAGAAGGTCTTTTCCTTCTAAACCAAATTCCCACATTTTTCCCGCAATAGCATCGACTGCGTTGTGGCGACCGACATCTTCGCAGTAAAAAAGCATTTTTGATTGTTTGAATAACGCACATCCATGAACCGAACCAGCCTGTTTATAGATTGAACTATACATCCTAACTTCATCAATGATTTCTAAAAGATCTGATTGTTTAAGTTTAAGATCAACACCTAACTGAAATTTTTCTAATTCTGCCGTAACATCTCCGAACATAGTTCCTTGCCCACATCCACTAGTTAGAGTAACCTTACCAGTCAAGGTATCAATATTAGAGTTCGTATTTTTTGTTTTTACAACAGCAGCATTGACTTCCCAATCTATTTGGATAGATTCTATTTCATCTAAGGATTTTACTAGCCGTTGATTTCTTAAGTAGCCAATTATTAGGGATCTGGTATTTGCACCTAAGGTCATTATAGTAAGCAACTCTTTTTTGTTTACATACAAGGTGAGAGGTCTCTCTGCAGGAATACTCAGGTGCTTTTTCCGCATTTTTTCATCAATTACTTCTACGTCGTAAGTGATCGCATGTTCTTTCAATTAAACACCATACGCCTTCAACCAACAGTTTGTTAGTATAAAAAAATCTACTTCCATATATATAAAAATTAAAATATACATTAACTATTACTTCTTTTTTTTAACTGATCTAACGTATTAAAGTTTTCAAAACAACTGTCGTCATCGAAAAAAAATTCACAAAAGCTTTCAGCATCAGTCCATATTTTGATTTTTCTCCCGCCGTTATTCAAATAGTCGGCAAGACTTTTCATTAACCTTGTTTTTACCAACATTATAGTGGGGTGAAATAACTTCTTTCCATCTTTTGCTTTGGTAAATGGAATTACCCCTTTACAATCATTCTCATCCGCAAAATTTACCAAACTTTCAATGAAATTTTGTGAAAGAAATGGGGTGTCACAAGGAACGCTAATCAAGTACTCAGTTTCACAGTTTGTGAGGCCGGTATGTATCCCAGCCAAAGGCCCTAATCCGCCACTAATTGTATCCTTATGCACCTCGTAACCAAAGTCTTTGTACCGTTCAATGCTTCTGTTAGCGCTAATGATAATTTTATCGGTATAAGGAGCGACCGCATTTATTGCATAGGTAATCAAGGGATGGTTATTATAGAGGACCAATCCTTTATCTACCCCTCCCATCCTACTTCCGTGCCCGCCGGCCAACACTAGACCTGTAAGATTTTTATGCATTAAAGATGATTTATTTAATTATCGTGTCACGATTTAATCATTTTTTTAAATACTTGTGCAACCTTACTTGAATCTTCTGATACCAATAATCGCATTAGAACCACCTTGTCGTCATATGAACTTGAGGTATCCAGCATACTAACATCGATTTTCGGTTTTTTCGGTTTTAATTTTGCCTTCATATCAGCTAATGACTGACCCTCTTCTAAATTTACCTCACCATCTGCTACCGGTTCCTCTGGTTTTTTGTCAATCGTTTCTACTTCTTTTTTTGGAGCGTCTATACGACCATCAGGGTATATAATAGTGCCATCGGACTTTACTAACCGCCCGTCAGGGTATCTTATACTTCCGTCAAGGTATTCAATCCGTCCATCTGGATAGACTAAAGCTCCATCAGCTCTTTTTGCAGGACCACTAGTAGTTGACGGTAAAGCTCTACCTGTCTCATCAAATTCCATTATCTTCCCGTCGGGCTGTGGACCACCAATTCCTGGTGGCGGCCCAACTACAATTGCCGGCGTTTTTACCCTCTTAGCTCGGTCAGCAATCATTTTTTTTCTTAACTCTTCTGCATTAACTTTTAACGGTTTTCTTTCACTCTTAGGTTGGGGAAATAAACTAAGAACTTTTGATCGTAGATAAATCAGAGCGAAACCTAGAACAACCATCCCCATGAAACCAGCAAAATCTGGAGCCAAAAATACATCAGGGTATTGGAGTGCTAAAGCAAAATACCCTGTCATAACAAGGTAAAAAGCAAAATTAAAAATAAATCGATAAATTTGATGCCTGAACAGATACACTTCAAACCCCAGTTGGTCTCAACCCTTCAGAGTCTTCAGTAGTGTTTGGCTCAGTTCCATTACCATTTACTGTGCTACTTTCAACTCCATCATTTCGCCTTGATTTTACACTACTTTCTATCTGTTGTATGCGGTCACAATCGCGTAGAACGTCGACTTCTAACCCTGAGGCAACCATACCGGCTTGAGCGGCACAAACGGATTTTAGTCTTTCAGTCCATTGATTCATTTCTAAAGCTTTTTCAAAAGCCTTTGCCGTATCAGGATCCTCTTTGCCTTTAACCAAAAGCCTAAGGGCCCCAATCGCTAAATAGCGCTCAGGACTTTCATTTTTTGCATTTTTAGCCGCATTTTCAACGTCAGAAAGAGCTAACCCGTTTGATAGCGCAGATTTTACAGCTTCTAACTCTTTTTCTTTAGCAATTAGTTGTTGCAGCCGTATAGGACTGGTCCCCCGATTAGATGACGGTTTCTTTTGTAATTGATCATTGGCCTTAGCAAGCTGGGATTCCAGCTCACCTATTTCGGCTATCTGGAGATAGATAAAAGTAGCAGTTCCAGCCAGTCCTGCCCCAAGTAAAATTTCAAAAATTAAACGAATCCACTGTTTCATAATATTTATATCGACAAATTATTCAAACCCTTGAGTTTGCAAGGATTTTATTAAATTAACTAGAATGATCTTAAATTACATGATCTCAAATTACCAAAGCGCTAAAAAGAGACAGCTGGCAGTTCCTTACCCAACAATCAAAAAAAGTGAAAGTTACGGGGAGAAAACTTGCCGGTTTTATAATAATTCAAGACGTATTCCCTTACTAACTCCATGGTACACCTGCTTTGTCTATTCAGCAAAAACCACACCAAAAATTTATTATTAACTGAGATTGTATTCGCCATTATTAAATTTACTAATTCTTAGAAATTGATAAATGCCGATAGCTACCGAATTACTAAGATTAAGACTACGACTTTTTTTTATCATTGGTATCCTTAACAAATTTTTTTTTTCAAAGATCTCTTTTTGAGCTTGAGAAAGACCCTTACTCTCTGCTCCAAAAAATAACCATGCTTCATCCTCAAATTCATTTATCTGAAAAAGAGATTTTTCAGTCTTGGTTGTAAATGCAAAGCAATTTGCTAAGTTGGGACTTTCTGTTTTCCAAAATTCATCCCAATTCACATGTTTTCGAAATACACAGAATTCCTTGTAATCTAGTCCAGCTCTGTGCATCAAGCGATTATCTAAAAAAAAACCCAATGGTCCGATTAAATGCAATTCACTTCCAGTACTCGCACACAGCCTCATTATATTACCTGTATTTCCTGGAATTTCTGGCTCCACCATTACGACCTTGATAGTGTTCATCATTCTTCCCATCTTTTTTGATATAACAGAAAAGCGTTCTGAGGCCGAGCACTTCCGACAATACCATTGATAAGGGAAATGATTTTTACACCGGTTTTTTTTACAGAATCTAAGTTTTGAAAATTAATTCCACCAATAGCAACAACAGGACTCGGTAGCATATTAACCCAATAACTAAGATTTCTTTCTCCTTGCGGTAACCATGGCATTTCTTTTACACGCGTTTTATAGATAGGGCCACAGGCGATATAACTCGGAGAAAATTGAAGCGCATAGCTCACTTCCCAAAAACTATGAGTTGATAATCCTAACCTTACGCCACTTTCCTCAATCTTATATAAATCAGCAGTTTTGAGGTCTCCTTGACCGAGGTGAACTCCGAAGGCGCCAAATTTTATTGCAGCGTCCCAATAGTCGTTTATGATGAGTCTAGAGTTTGAATATTTTTGAGCAACTCTAACGGCTTTCTCGACTTCGTGGTATATATCCCGCTGAGATTTGTTTTTTATTCTCAATTGAATTAAGGTTGCACCAACGTCGAAAAGTATTTCAAGATCATATAAATTGTCAATTATTGGATAAACCCTTCGTTCTTGATAACTTAGAGATTTAAAGTGCTTCTTAAAGGGTTTTGTGTACGATGATGTCTCACCAGATTTTTCATAATCGGTTCGATGGTTGAAAGCCAAGAACTTCGGCAAGTAATCAGATTGTAAAATTGATTCTTCTAACGTTAACCCATCCTTTTTCCCCTGGGCAATCATAGTACTTATAACTGAGGAATCCTCTTCAATAAAGTTCTGTTTCAAAGACCATGAAAAACCTTTTTTCAAATCCTCAAATTTAAGCTTTTTGTAAACCTGAATTTCTCCGCGAAAAAACGGCCAGTCCGCAACAAGCGTGGTTTTGCTTGTGTTTTCATTTTTATTATCTATGTAAAACTTTCCTCTATTTGTGTGTGCAATGATATCCATTTTCGATAATGACTAATTATTCAAAAATATTCGTACTAAAATCGGTTGTAGGAGTAGCCATAGATTGCGAATTGATTAACCCTGCCTCAAATCCTTTTCTACCAGCTTTTACTGCATCAGAAAATGCTATTGCCATTTTCACTGGATCCTTTGATTGAGAAACAGCAGAATTTAATAAAACTGCATCGTAACCAATTTCCATTGCTTGACACGCATGAGATGGTTTGCCGATTCCAGCATCAACAATCATTCTAGTTCGCGGAAATTTTTCTCTAAGTCTCTTCAATGATTCAATATTTAATAGACCTTGACCAGAGCCAATTGGCGATCCCCATGGCATTAATACGTCACAGCCAACATCAACCAGAGCCTCTGCAACAACTATATCTTCGGTACAAAAAGGAAAAACGCTTATCCCTTTTTTTATAAGAATTTTAGTAGCAGCTAATAATTCGAAGGGGTTCGGCTGAAGGCTAAAGTCATCCCCAACAACTTCCAATTTAATCCTATTAGTTTCGAATAATTCGCATGCAATCTCTGCTATTTTCACAGCTTCTTTAGCAGTTCTGCATCCAGCTGTATTCGGTAAAATTGGAATACCTGAACTGAGTATTTCATCAAACCAAACCCGACCGTGATTACCGGAATGTCCTACGATCCGCTTAACCCCCATGGTGACTATAGAAGCACCCGACAAGTTTAGAGCGTTTTTTAACTCGTCCGGTGAACTAAATCCAGAGGAACCAAGAAATAATCGACTAGGTAATTTTAAATCAGTAATTTCAAAATAATCTTTTGCCACCTAAAATTCCTCAAATGTTATTATCCGCCTGTAATTGGTCCAAAGATGTTTACACGATCCTTTTCTTTTAGAATCTTATCTTTTCTTTCATGTCTAAGAATCAGATCCGAGTTTACTGACGTAGCTATATTTCTGGTATCCACACTTTCACTTCTTAAGAAGTCCTCTAACGTTTGGTTCGCATCAATTTGTAGCAATTTATCACCGAAAATAATGGTTATTTTTTTCATTATGTGAAACTGTAGTCAGTAATAGGAATTTTCAGCTTTGAGAAAACTTCAACTAGAAGAGCAGGAGCGATAAGCCATCCATGCCTAAACAAACCATTAACATGTACTAGATTTTTTTTAATCTTAAAAAAAGGTTTGTTGTTAAATGAGGCTGGCCTGAGGTTGGTATCAGTCGATATTATTCTAGATTCACTTAACTCGGGTAACACATACTGAGCGACAGTAAGTAAATCTAAAGCACTTTGTAATGATATTGGAGATAAGTCTTCCGATTCAATTTCCGTCGAACCAACCAACACTCTTTCTTTATCATGTGGGACGATATAGATCTTAAATCGTGGGTGCAAAAAACGAACTGGATGACTGAGAAAAAAATTCGGCGGGGGAGCCAGTAAAATTACCTCTCCTCTTACTCCTCTAATCCCGACATCAGAGGCCTTAACTCCTCTAACGTCCAGAACATAATCATAGTTAACTACATTTTCCCGTGTTTTTATCCATCCAGGTCCAAATTCGTTAATTTGTGTATCAAAATGCCAAACAGACTTATTCGTGACCAACTTATTCGTTGCCTCAACTAATGTATTTAAGGCACGTGAAGGATATATTTGACCTTCATCAGGAACAATCCAACATGTTAATTTATCGGATAGGTTTGGCTCAATCATCATTCGTTGATTTTTAGATAGCGGCGCACTATTGAATCCAATTTTATTAAATATGCGCGTAGCGTAGTTAATCTCCGCAGGAGAAGATACAAAAAGATTTCCCTTCAGAAAAAGACCCATGCCCTCGTTAACGATCTCGCTGATTTGGTCGTCGATTTGATGCCATAATCTTAATGACTTCATCCCGAGGTCGAAAATAACATTACCTCCTGTTTCTTTTTCCGAAATCGGACTAAGCAATCCCGCCGATGTAAAGGCAGCCGACCTTGAAGAAGTTGGAGCAGGCCTTTGGGAAGTTCGCTCATAAACCTCAACCGCATGTCCTCCTTTGGTGAGCATGAACGCCGCCAATCTTCCTAAAAGCCCCCCACCCACAATGCCAATTTTCATTATATTGATCTCAATAAATTTTTGAGCCTAATTGCTTGAACTCAATTGCCTTCTCTTCCATTCCCACCTCAAAGGCTTTATCAAGATTCATGTCTTTAGTTTTCGCAAATTCTCTTACTTCTTGAGTTATTTTCATGCTGCAAAAATTAGGCCCACACATAGAGCAAAAATGCGCCTTTTTCATATTATCTTTTGGTAACGTTTCATCATGAAAAGACTGTGCAGTCGAAGGATCTAGGCTCAATGCAAACTGATCTTTCCAACGGAAGTCGAACCTTGCTTTCGACAATGCATTGTCTCTCAATTGTGCATAAGGATGCCCCTTAGCGAGGTCTGCCGCGTGCGCAGCGATTTTATACGTAACAATTCCAGTTTTCACATCCTCTCTATTCGGTAAGCCCAAATGTTCTTTCGGAGTCACATAACAGAGCATCGCTGTACCATACCACCCGATTTGGGCAGCACCAATAGCTGATGTAATATGATCGTATCCGGGAGCAATATCTGTGGTAAGGGGCCCCAAAGTATAAAATGGTGCTTCCTTACAGTGGTTTAACTGTAAATCCATATTTTCTTTGATCATTTGCATTGGAACGTGACCCGGGCCTTCTACCATCACCTGCACATCATGATTCCAGGCAATTTTTGTAAGCTCCCCTAGCGTCTGAAGCTCTGAGAATTGGGCATCGTCATTAGCATCCCAAATGCTTCCCGGACGCAATCCATCCCCTAGACTGAAAGAGACATCGTAAGCCTTCATGATTTCACAAATGTCCCCAAAATGTTCATACAGAAAATTTTCTTTATGATGAGCTAAGCACCACATTGCCATGATGCTCCCTCCTCTGCTTACAATACCTGTCATTCTATCTGCTGTTTTTGGAATATATGACAACCTCACGCCAGCATGAATTGTGAAATAGTCAACGCCTTGTTCGGCCTGTTCAATAAGAGTGTCTTCAAATAATTCCCAACATAGTTTTTCTGCCTTCCCATTAACCTTTTCTAATGCTTGATAAATGGGAACCGTTCCAACTGGAACCGGACTGTTTCTAACGATCCACTCTCGTGTTTCGTGGATTCTCTTTCCAGTAGAAAGATCCATAATAGTATCAGCACCCCATGTAACCGCCCAAATCAATTTGTCAACCTCATCGCGAATATTACTGCTCAAAGCGCTATTTCCTATATTCGCGTTAACCTTAACAAGGAAATTCCGACCAATTATCATCGGTTCGGACTCCGGATGGTTAATGTTGGATGGAATAATTGCTCTACCTTTTGCAACTTCATTTCGAACAAACTCTGGCGTGACCTCTAACGGGATTTCAGCTCCATAGTTTTCTCCCCCATGAAACCTCGCCAATCTTTCATACTTTTTCTTCAAAGCTGAGTAAATTTTGTTGTCATGGTCGAACAGTTCATTTCGCTTTAAGTTTTCCCTTATCGCTACATACTCCATTTCAGGGGTAATTATTCCTCGTCTCGCATAATGTAACTGCGTAACGTTTTTTCCATCGGTAGCCTTTCGTGGAGAGGCTTTATTCGAAAACATTAAATCCGTAACAGTCTCTTTAGTTTTCTCTCTGCCAAACATACTAGTGGGTCGAGATAGAACCTCCGTATCGCCTCTTTCTTCAATCCATACTCCTCTCGTAGATCGGATACCTTTCCTGACATCCACTCTTTCTCTAAAGCTGTCCCCTAGCTTTTTATCACCGAACGGACCGCTCGTGTCATAAATAAAAATCGGGGGGTTTTTTTCATTTCCATTTTCCCCGATAGTATTTTCTTGCAATACTTTCCTAAAAGGAACTTTTAGATCATCCCGACTACCGCAGTCATATATGCGTTCACTCGAAGAGAACATGTTCTCAACCGCTTGATTGTCTCTATCTACTAAACTGCTTTCATTTTCTTTCATAACTTCCCCTTTAGGTGATACTTTAAAAGATAATTTGGTACAAAATGCTCTACAGAGCAGTTTCCACTGCCAAAATTGGATTCTCTAGCTAGAAGGATACTCTGAAACACAAATTCTTGTGCTTTTTTAACTGCCTGCAGAAGGGTTATATTTCTCGATAGTTCAACACTTAGAGCAGTAGACAGTGCACACCCTGTCCCATGAGAATTGTCGGTATTAACAAACTCCTGTTCAAAAATATCCACAGAACCGTTAGAAAATAATGCATCAAAATGTGTCAGTTGCTTTTTTTTAGGACTCCTCAAAACAGACGCCGGAAGATGACCCCCTTTAACAAAAAAAGCAGGTAAATTTGAATTTAGAAAAAATTCCGAAACTTTAGCATACAAATCTTCAAGATGAATTCTTGATTCGCTGCATTCCAACGCATCGGCTAATTTTGGTTTTCCCAACAACCGTAGCAGTTTACATAGCTCTGAAAAATTTGGCGTTACAACGGAACAGATCGGAATTATCTTCTCACATATTAATTCTAAAGCCGCGTTGTTGGATAAAAGAGTTCCCGAAGAGGACTCAATTATCGGGTCAAGAACAATAAATTTTGGATTAAATCTCTCTAAGCAACTGGAAACTATTGATGCGATACCTCGCGAATAGAGCACTCCAATCTTTACTGCTGAAATATCAAAATCCTCAAAAAGAGCCTCTATCTGTTCCTGCACGATTTTCTCGGGTATTGGAAAAATATTTCTAATGCCAGTTGTATTTTGCACAGTAATGCAAGTTTGAGCGACAAGGCCGTAAGCACCGAGAACTCGAGCTGTGCAAACATCGGCAACAACTCCTGCACCACATCCGCTGTCAAATCCCGCAATTGTAAGTAAGATTGGCTTTTTGCTCATAGTTTTCCATAAGAGCAAGGAGCTCCCTACGTTGGCACAATCCAAATCAGGTCTTAAGGGTTTATCTCAGCCCAATGGGCACCCCTGCTCCATTACAGTTTACCTGATTGTGAGAAAAAAAACTAATTTTCAAAGTCGTAAAATCGTTGATTTAGATACTTCGAGACATCAGTAATCTCCTCTTCAAACCAAGCTAGTCCGTTATTATTCGCACAAAATTCGACCATTGCGTATAACGACTTGGAGGATTTAATTTTCCTCAGATCGCGGTCATAAATCTCGTTCCCCGTTCCATCAGGAAACATGGAGTTATGACAGCTACTACAACTTTCTGCGTGCAGTAAGTCACCATTTTTTGCATCGCCGTTATCAAAGGGAGCCCCTAGAGTAGCGGAGCAAATTGTTAGAAAAATAATTGCACAAAGCCGGTAACGCAATTTAATAACGAAGCAACTTAACGCGTAATAAAACGTATTAACCAATACAATTCCCCTCACCCTTTTAAATGCGTCCCCATAATCCACCCCAGGCCTATTCGCTTCGTTGCTCAATCACATAAAAACTTGACTGCAATAGTTAACGAACTCCATACGATAACTAGCCTTTCACTACATCCTCATCGACTCTTTCAACACCCTTTGTATCGATCCACGTAACCTTAACACTGTCTCCCGCCTTGCCAGGAAAAGTGCACTTAATGTACGGGTTTTTTGAGACGGTCGGACCAATATATCCTACCAAAACTGGCTCAGCATTTAAAAAAACACGAAACTCCTTTATAAACCATGCGGGAATTGTATCTCCCGTCTTATCATCTTTTCTAAATCCAGACTCCATTTCATGGCGCATTAACATACGAAAATCGATAACGCCGTTGGTAGCTTTAGCGCGTATCTTAGTTGCCTTCGTCATAAATTAACTCCCACACCCGCCTAGGATTACTTTTATGTGTCTACTGTTTACGTAGTATGCGTTATCAGCTTTGACTAAAGCAACCAGGTCGGATGTTTCTGCCATCTTTATTTTTGTTGCAAATTTTAGATTATCCGTATTTTTGATTTCAAAATAACCGGCTAATGCATTCGGATTTTTTTCTACCAGAAATGCAACGCCGCTTACATTTGGTATAACGGTTTCCACACTTATACCAACATAAGCTCCATTCTCTGCAGTGTCGGGGGCATGAATAATTACTCTTCCATCAACTGTTGGTTTAATTATTCCAAGAGCGTCAAAAGTCTCGTCCAGACTTTTTCCTCTTTCGAACCAACTTTGTTGCCATGCTCTTACTTTACCAATGGCATTGTTACTTATAGAAATGAATCCGAGTGCAGCCAACGAAAGAACTGTTGTGCCTTTTACTAAAAAATCTCTCCTGTTATCGTTCATGCTTCGCTCTTCAAATAACACATTAGTCGGACATTTTTAGAACTTTTTAGTTCATAACTGCCCACAAGACAATTGTAATCATGTTTTGATTCCTGATCTAGAAAATATCACAGCCAATAAGCGCCAATAGCCCTTACCCGAGACTTTAACCTATCAATAAAATATGCGAGTTCAACCGTCCCTTCCATCCATCATTCTAAGGATCATAGGTGTGAAAATAAGCTGCATTGCAAGTCCCATTTTGCCCCCGGGAACTGCAAGTACATTAGGTCTGGTCATTGATGAGCCGGATAACATCGAAAGCAAGTATGGGAAATCTATTCCCTTAGGGTCCGAAAAACGAATTATTACTATTGACTCCTCTGCAGAGGGAATATCTCTAGCAACAAATGGATTTGAAGTATCAACTAATGGAACCCGCTGAAAATTTACATGCGTTTTCGAAAATTGAGGAATTATATGATTAACGTAATCTGGCATTCTTCTAAGAATGGTATCCACAACCGCATCTTGAGAGTAGCCCCTCGCCGTCTTATCTCTGTGCAATTTTTGTATCCACTCAAGGTTTATTATTGGAACTACCCCGACGAGTAGGTCAACATATCTTGCGATATTAACATCGCCGTGAACATATCCACCGTGCAAACCCTCGTAGAATAACAGATCAGTATTATCCTTAATCTCCTCCCATGACGTGAAAGTACCCTCGGTCTGCTTATAAAATGCAGCTTCATCCGAGTTATGCAAATAACGTCTAAATTTTCCAGTGCCTGTACTTGCATAACTGTTAAAAAGGTTTTGAAGTTCGTCCAAAAGATTTGCCGACGGACCGAAATGACTAAAATTTTTATTACCCCTTTTTTCAGCCGCGCGCATGGCTTGATTCATCTCATCGCGAGTAAATCTGTGAAATGAATCACCATGTATTATTTGCACTTTAAGCTTTTCTCTCCTAAAAATATGTCTAAAACTGTGTAACACAGTTGACGTTCCAGCGCCTGAAGATCCGGTAATAGCTACAATTGGATACTTCTTTGACACTACTTACGTTCCACAAAAAGTGAACGCTCTCTAAAAAGTGGAGAATCGAACTCGAGTTCTCCAGAATCGAATTTTTCGTAATAAGTTACAATTTTTTCAACTTCATCAGCAGCGCCCATAATAACTGCGGCTCTTTGATGGAAATTATTGGGTTTGACTTCCAATATGGGCTCCCTGCCAGTCGAGGCTTTACCACCAGCTCTTTCGACAATCAATGCCATAGGGTTTGCCTCGTACATTAATCTTAATCTGCCAGCTCTCTGGGGTAATTTATTGTCCTTCGGATAAATGAAGATTCCACCTCGCATTAATATCCTGTGTATATCGGCGACCATACTCCCACACCAACGCATGTTAAAGTTTTTCTCCCTACTCCCTTGCAGACCTTCGTTACACTCCTTAATATATTTCTGTATCGGAGGCTCCCAAAACCTATAATTACTTGAATTGATGGCATACTCGGAGCAATCGGACTCAATTTCAAGATTTGGATGCGTTAGCATAAAATTATGGGAATTTTTATCGTAAGTAAACCCGTTGACCTCACTACTAAGCGTGAGAACAAGCATAGTAGAAGGTCCATATGTTGAATATCCCGCGGCAATTTGTGTTGAGCCGGGATTGAGCAAATCCAGTTGGTCTTTGCAATTCTTATTTATTTTGAATATCGAAAAGATTGAACCAACTATACCGTTCACGTCGATGTTTGAAGAGCCATCAAGCGGGTCAAAAAAAACAACGTATCCTTCATTAAGATTTTGATTTACATAGATTGGCTTCTCATTTTCTTCAGAAACTATAGCGACAATCGAGTCAACAGCTCTCAGGTTCTTTATAAAAATTTCATTTGCTTTCACATCAAGCTTTTTTTGAATTTCTCCTTGTACATTTTTTGTTTGCGTATTCCCGAGGACTCCTCCGATAGCCCCAAAGTTAGTTTCCGAAGCAATATCAGAAATACAACAAATCAAAGCATTGATGACTCCTCTCAAATCGTTTAAACTCGAATCCCGCGTGACCTGTTTTTCAATAAAATCTGAAAATTTTTCCAAAAATACCTCTCTATAAAAAGTGATTAACTGTGTAGGTTAATTGCCATGCAAAAAACTAGGTAATTGTGTATACTCTCTATTATTCCGTAGGAAAGTCCATTAATGCAACTTTATTGGTTAAGCGATAACGTAGGAGTTTCGGATCAACTGTATCCTGAGAATTTATTTGAGCTTTCTAGACTAGGTATCAAAAGTGTAATATGCAACAGGCCAGATGGAGAAAGTGGTCCTGATCAACCGACTGCGCATGCTGTAATGTTAGCAACTGAAAAATTAGGTATGCAGTTTGTGTTTCATCCTGTGCAAAGTAATTTTCAATCAAACGAGGATGCCGCCAAAATGGCGGAGCACTTAAATAAACTACCAAAACCGGTCGTGGCTTACTGCCGCTCTGGGGGGAGGTCAACGGCCCTCATCGGATTAACACAGCAGCTTCAATTAATTAATTTGCAGGGTCTTGAGTGAAACCCCGACACGTGAAGAAAAGGCGGTCCTTATTATCTGCATTTTCCGGATTTTTGTTGACAACGTTCAGTCTAACGGTCACTAGTAGACAGAAATCCCAAAAAACAACTAAGTTGTATATCGTTCATGATAATAATTGGCATCCTGTTCTTGCCAACAATATGAACTCAATTTATTTACCACCCAATAAATTATTTAAGTTAGTGGCTGTTAGAGCGGAAAATAGCACGATCAAATTAAAATTCGGTCACTCCTTTCGCATGCCGATTGTTCCGACAAAACCTTTAACCATTTCTCTACAACACAACGATTCTGCACTCGTTTTATATCCAAAAGGGAAACCATGGCGATCAAATCAATCGATAAATTTGTAAATCCAAAAAAAATATTTGTTGATAAACCAAAGAAAATTGGATTTATTGGTTTAGGTAGGATGGGTGGGGCGATGGCTGGTCACCTAGCGGTTGCTGGTCATAACGTTCACGTTTTCAATAGAAGTAAAAAAAAAATATATGACTGGTTAAATGTATTTTCTAATTACTCCGTGAACGAGTCTGATTCGTTACAAAAGATGGGCCGGGACTGCGAAATTATTATTAGTTGCGTCGGCAATGACGAAGACCTCAAGGAAGTAACTTTTCAAAAGAATGGATGCTTCAAATCTATGAGCCGAGGAACATTCTTTATCGATCATTCCACAGTTTCATTTAGTACTGTGATAGAGATAAATAAATTCGCACGCGAAAAAAATATTTCATTCTTTGACGCACCTGTTTCCGGAGGAACTGTCGGTGCAAAAAATGGTCATTTATCAGTAATGTTTGGATCCGCTATGGAACAGGTACCAGCTTTCAAAAGTATAGTTGCTCCATACTCAGAAACAATACAACGAGTCGGTTCAGTAGGTACCGGCCAACTTGCGAAAATGGTAAACCAGATTTGTATCTCGGGTTTACTTCAGGGTTTGGCAGAGGCGTTGAAGTTCGGACTTGACTCAGGACTCGAAATGAATACGGTGCTGTCGGTAATTTCTAAAGGTGCAGCTCAGAGTTGGCAAATGGACAATAGAGCGTCAACAATGTTAAAAGGAGAATATGATTTCGGTTTTGCGGTTGACCACATGGTGAAGGACCTGGAGATTGTTTTAAAGCAAGGTAGGCTACAAAGTTCGGATTTAAATATTACAAAACAAATTAAAAAATTCTACGAGGAGCTTAGTTTTAATGGCTACGGAGACCTCGACACCTCCTCTCTTTTTCTGCGATTGAATTTGAAAACCAAAAATAAGAAACTTTAGTCTACGGACGCAATTTTCTTTCTATTGAGGACGGTCTTTGAACAATTTCATTCTCTGCAATCATCTTTTTAATTGGCTTTCGTCGCTCTACGCGCTCCGCTTCAATTATCGCTTTCACGGAACGCAGAACATTGGGATGATCATTTTTAGATTGTGATTTAATTGTCACCGAGACGCCTCTTTTAGTTTTCTGTCCTAATACATTACACGTTATAAAAAAATTTTTTACATAAATTTTTTATGGTTTTTTATTATTTACAAATTATCCCCAATACGTTGTTCATAACTTCACTTCAATATGGGGATAACTTTATTTCTCATGAATTTTCTCTTGGGAAAGCCAAACACATACTAAATTTTTTTCATAATCTTCGTATGAATTTTTTTGTTTTAAAGTATAAAGACTGATTCAACCGACCGGAGGGAAAAATCATTCTGTTTAAATAACCGGGCAAAAGATTTGATATTTACAGCGACCGGTTGGAAAAATCCTGACTAATGACATTTAAATATTAACGTAAATATATTTATCACGGGTGTCTCCTCAACAAACATTATATGTTCAAAATATTCACCAAAAAATCTTCTATTAATTTAACATTGCAAAGTTTTGGTACTAACCGGTTTTTGGTGATGCTTTCCATCTAGCTCTCAGGTAATTACAATTTTCACATTTTGGGGAGGCTTCTGGAAAAGTGTCAGAGCGAAGAAGCTCTGCTGCTGCAATTACTGAACTTTCGACCCAGTCATCATTACAATCTAATCTTACTAAATGCAATTCAAACTTTAATGTCTGTTTAAACATTGGCTCATTTTTTAGTCCATTGAAATAGACTAGGTACGCCTCGTCGGCAACTGTAAAACCATTTTTTCTAAAAAGCCATTGATACATTTCAAGCTGTCGTTTGTACCCTTTTGGCCACTCGTTTCTACTCCATGTATCTTCCCAGTCAAAAACTTTTTTTGACGTGGCTTTGACATCTGAGATTATCAAGTCCCCGTTCGGTTTTTCCCAAACATCGTCAATTGCTCCACCAAAATCAAAATCGTGGTCGTTGCTGCGATAACGAATACCCTTGAAATTTTCCCGCCATTCATTCAGTTTGGGATGATCAAATGGCACCGCTTTAATTCCATGTTCTAAGAAGAGTGGATGTGGTTCTTTACGTTTTCTGTAATAATCAAATTCATTCTTACAAAGATTGTCAACAGCGGAATTTAGGGTAAATGGGAGAGAAGGAGGATTAATTTTATACTTGTAGTATAAAATAAAGCATCTTTTGCAAGACAAAAATTTTTCAACACCGGAACGACTGAACTTAACCATTACTTTAACCAACTCATCAGACTACCTCTTGTGTGGAAAACTATCATCTACTCAGCCTATGTTTGGGAAACAGAATGCAAAAAATAAAAAAAACATCGGGTTTTCCCTGGTAAAAATTTAGCCTCTAAGAGACAAGTTGTTTAATTACAGCAGCAAATTACTCATTTTGATTTATACCGATTTAACAGTCCATTGTTATTGCCCTAAAATTTGCATTGCATCGCACAAAATTGACAACTTATTCACAATTTTTTCCACACGCAGTATCGTTCCAGCTAGTCGAAATAATCAAATTTTTTTGCTAACCAAAACCTACCAACAGAGCGATTAGATCGCACTTGCTCTATAATGTATCTGCTTTTTAAGCATAAAAGAAAACTGTTATTTTTGAATCTTTTCGCGAACAATCCTTTCAACAATGGCCCTCTTCTCCCTATATTCCCTCATCATGATATTCTTAACCCTGTCAAGAAC
>MDTD01060750.1_pt1 | contig 24127 bp, 17 predicted proteins | sample 811221 | NCBI WGS metagenome assembly MDTD01 (sample SAMN05326646, study PRJNA326480) | marine metagenome | isolation source: seawater | place: Pacific Ocean: South West | collected 2011 | reverse complement strand
TTTTCATTTAAACTAATAATCTCGATAGGTTTTTGTGGGTCTATATGTGACAAAAACGTTTCAAGGGATTCATCATATAAAATAGATGGTAGATCTCCCGTATTGATTAGTTTTTTGTATAGCTGACTCAGTGAATTATTTTTGTCTGGATTATACAGAATGGATAAAAGAACTTTTTTAGCAAATGAGTTTTGATTCAAACGAATTACTACTGCTGTTGATTTTGGTATTTCTGTTGTGAGATCAATGGCTTTTGTTCTTTTGCTGGTAATTTGTAATATAAGAATGACCACGATAAAAAAGAAAAATAATAAGATGGTATTCCCAATATTTTTAACCATAAGATAAATATAAAACTAATTTGATTTGTTTACTTTTGAACATGAGATTGATTGTTCGTTTTTTGTTCTGGGTTTTTGGTTGGAAAATTGATAAGCACACCCCTTTAGGAGTTTCAAAATGTGTTATTGTTATGGGACCTCATACCTCAAATTGGGACTTTGTTTTGGGGAAAATGGCATTTATTTCTTATGGAGTTAAGGCCAAGTATCTTATCAAAAAAGAACTTTTTGTTTTTCCTTTAGGATATTTATTCAAATGGATGGGAGGTATTCCAGTAGATCGATCACAACGAAATAACCTTACACAAAGAGCTAAAGAATTATTCGATCAATCAGAAACCCTATATTTAGTATTTACCCCTGAAGGAACCAGAAGGTACAATGCAAATTGGAAAAAGGGTTTTTATTATATTGCTCAAGCCTCAAAAGTTCCCATCTACATAGCATACGTTGATTATAAGAAGAAAGTAGGAGGTTTTCATAGTTTATTTGAACCTACAGGCGATTCCGATAAAGACATTAATGAAATTAAAAAGATATTGTCAAAGTTTGCAGGACGGTTTCCAGATCAGGGAATCCGTTCGAACTGAATTCATTTGAATTTATCTATTTTCACTTCATATCCGTAAGGACAGTGTTTACAATGATTTTTACAACAATGACCTCTTTTAAGATGATACTTTTCAGTAAATACAATATACCCATCTTGGCTGATGTAATAGTCCTGCTTATTCAATTTATTTTTTTTCGAAAACATCGAAAAGTCATCATCCATGAGCTTTAATTTACGAAAATATAATGACCAGATTTCTAGGTCACAACTCTGTTCGTTTACGTTTAATAACCACCATACGACTGATTTGTTCGTTAAAAGAGACGATCTCATTCATCCAGAGGTTTCCGGAAATAAGTGGAGAAAATTAAAATGGAATCTTATCGGTGCACTACAAAACAAATGTAATGTAATATCAACATATGGAGGAGCTTATTCAAATCATTTGTTGGCAACAGCTTCATTAGGGTATGACTTTGGTATTCAAACTCGAGCATATATTAGAGGTGATGAATTGAATCAATCATCAAACGCCCTTCTTAAGCGTTGTCATGATTTGAATATGGATTTGCGATTTATAAACCGACAACAATATTTTACCGATAAGCGTACCAACGGAATATCTATGTCGGATGTAGATCGCATATGGAATATCCCGGAGGGGGGGGCTAATAAAGAGGGGGTTGAGGGCTGTATGGAAATCATTCAAGAAACAAGCAATGATTTTGATTTTATATTCGTAGCACAAGGAACCTCTACTACGAGTATGGGAATCCTATCAGCAATGAATCCAAATAGCACTTTGGTCGTGGTTCCTGTATTAAAAGGATATGATTCCATTAAAGAAATGAAATGGCTTCACAAAGAATTTGATTTGAAGTTTGATCAATCAAAAATTATTGTTTTAGACCAATTTCATTTTGGAGGATATGCAAAACATGATGCTGTTTTGACTGATTTTGTTGAAGAATTCAACCACTCTCATACATTTCGAATTGAACCCGTTTATACTGGCAAGGTCATGTATGCTTTAAAGCAATATGTACAGTCAAAATGTTTGATGCATAAAAAAGTCCTCTTCGTTCACACTGGAGGGCTTTATAATAAATAATTGGATATTACAAGATTTTATCTCTTTTATTGGATTTCTTGTAAAGATGTAGGGTCTTTAAATATATTTCAAACCCACCAAGACTATTTGTTGCCTGATTGAAATAGGACAAATTAGCATCGAATGCAACACCCATTCGGAAGCCTTTAAATTTAAAACCAAAAGTAGTGACTAAGGCATCTCTGTACCTGTAATAGAATCCGTAATTAACGGTCACCGTTTTGTTGATGTTGGTAATTGCTGATCCTTCTTTTAATATGTGTTCTAATGAAATACCTCCTATTAGATTTGATCCCGGACCCGTTCTAAAATACATAAGCTGTGGCTGAATTCTCAGATCTCTTTTTCGTGTAAAGATATTCGCCCCGGCATGAATAACGGTCTGCATATACAAACGATCTCCCGCAAACGAAAAGTTAACTTTTTGTTTTGTGAGGTGGTTCAAGCCAACACCTCCATAAATTGAGGTCTTATTTCTTAATGTATGCTGGAAAAATACTCCAGTACTAATGTCAATAGTAGCATATGAATCGTTTAAGGATGGTTCCGAGCTTATACCGCTATTGAAACCATTACCTGTCCATTGATTTTCCCAAGTTTGAAGTGATGCATTGTACCCCTGCTGATAAAAACCCGGTGATATCCCTACCGATAATTTGTTTCTTCTGTCTAAGGCCATTGTATAGTTAATAGGCACAGAAACGGCTGTAGTCATCAAACCAACATCTCCAGTTTGATCATTGACAGCATTGATGCCGATACCAAAATTGTTAGAACCCAAAAAACCATCAGGAATTTTAAAACTGGCATTTAGAATATTCGTTCGCATGGGTTGATTACCTATTGTGAACCATTGATACCGGAAGTTTGTGAAGAAAGTCATGTCTTCTTCACCTGTCGCAACGGCACCTGAATTGTACATCATTGGAGATTGCGACCACATACTCACCGACTTGTCTTGCTGAGCTATTAATTGACTTACCGATAAAATAAATATAAACAGGATAAGATTTTTCATAATGTTTATCTAAATAAGGTTACGTTTCCTTTTAATAAATCAGAAACTCCATTGATGAGACGATATTCTAATATGTAAGAGTATGTGGCAGGATTAACTGGCTTTGCCTTATACATTCCATCCCAACCTTCGTGTGGATCAGTGGTTCTAAATACCATTTGTCCATAACGGTCATAAATCCTAAAATCAATTTCCACTATCGCGCCACCTTCATAAAAACCATTACTGAAATTTTGATCAGCATCAACATTTGATAAAACTCTGAAAACATCATTTTCACCATCATCATTGGGGGAAAAGGAATTGGGAAGAGCAACTCTCACTCCAATGGTATCATCTGGGTGCTGAAAAATGACTTCAACAAAAACGGTATCATAAGAGGTACATCCCTCAGGTGTGGTGTATGCCGCTACGTAATAAGTATCATAAAATGGAGTAACTATTAATGAATCATTGGGGAGTGGATTTATACTATCAGAAGGAACTCCACTTGGGTACCATATCATGTTTCCCCCTGGAGGGGTTCCTATAGCATATAAATACGCCTCTTCATACATATTTATGGTTGTATCCGGGATTTCAACGTATACACCATTCAGAGTATCTGAAATACTTGCAGTAACAGATGGAGTTGCTCCCACATTAACGGTTTGAGCCGTTTGATTTGAACCGAAAGTATTTGATACGTTTAAAGTAATAGCAAATGTTCCTGGAGTATTAAAACAAACCGGTCCAGGATTTGCTCCGTTATAAGTTCCTGGAGTTCCATTTTGAAAGGTCCATTCGAAATTGATTGGGTTACCTGAAGAATTATTAGTAAGTGTAATACAGTCTCCCTGACATAATTGACTTTCCGATAGGGAAAAGTTTGCAGTAGGGGCCTGAGCAAAAGTCAATAATACACTTAAAAGTGAAATAAAGAAGGAAATAAATCTCATAGGACCTAAATTTACGTAATAATCTACGAATGTAATTAAAAAAGTTTCAAAATGGACACCGAGATACCATTAAAATGATGCCTTCCATAACATTTTTACCTCTTGCATTTCTTTTATATCATGAACTCGGAATAAAGAGGCGTTTCTTGAAATTAAGAATGAATGAATTGCAGTAGTACCATTTAAAGATGTTTCCGGTTTTAATTCTAGGTTCTTATAAATGAGTGATTTTCTCGATACACCCACTAAAATCGGAGCATTTAATAGATGTAACATTTCGAAGTTTTTAATCAATTCATAGTCTTGCTGAATTGTTTTAGAAAAACCAAAACCTGGATCAATAATGATATCATGGACACCAATTTTCTGAAGTTCTTGAATTCTTTTTGAAAAAAAACGAATCACCTCTTTAATTGTATTTTGGCTTTCTAGCTTTTGGCTATTAATACTGTTTTCGATATTGTGCGTCAGTATGTATGGACATTTATATTTTTGAACTACGTTCATGATTCTTTTGTCCGAATAACCACCGCTGACATCGTTAATGATATCTGCTCCATTTAATAAAGCTTCTTCGGCTACTTTTGATCTTACCGTATCAACAGATATTAGTGTTTTAGGGAATTTTACTCTAATAGACTTCAGTATTGGCATGACACGTGACATTTCTACCTTGACACTTGGGAGTTTGGAATTCGGTCTTGTTGAAGCCCCTCCAAGGTCAATAATGTCCGCTCCGTTTTTAATAAAAGCATCAATTTTATCAATGATTTCTTTGGTAGGAGTTTCCGCATTATTTTCATAAAATGAATCTTCGCTCAAATTAATAATTCCCATTATCTTTGGCTCGTCAAAATGGAATAAACTCCCTTTAACATTTATACTTTGGGCCTTATATATTTTTTGATCGATATACATTTCTAAAAATGGAAAAAACAACAGAACAATACACAAAAGTAATCAATGTTTGCAGAGAAATATTCAGAAACAAGACTTTTGATTATGGAACCTCATGGAGAATACTGAGACCAAGCTCTCTGACGGATCAAATTTTCATAAAAGCCAACCGGATTAGAACCATTCAAGTTACAGGCGAAAATAAAGTAGGGGAGAGTTTTGAAGATGCCTTTTCATCTATTGTTAACTACTGTGTTATTGCTGTCATTCAATTGAGACATGATTTTGATTTTGAAGATGGAGAACTTATGAGTGATACAGCATTAAAGTGGTATGATGAGGTTTTTAAAGAGGCATTCGAACTTATGGAGAGTAAAAACCACGATTATGGCGAAGCGTGGAGGGATATGCGTGTTAGCTCATTAACCGACTTAATTTTAACAAAAATATTGAGAATCAAAAAAATAGAGGACAATAAAGGGAAAACAGTAGCTAGTGAAGGTGCTGAGGGTAATTATTTTGATATGCTCAACTATGCAGTTTTTGCCCTTATTCACCTTGATTCCCAAGGTTAAAGAACTGTTAAATTTGTCGTTCATCGTCATTATTGAATTATTTTTGAAAAAAAAACTATGACAAATCAATCTAAAAATCAAATTATATGGGGTATTCGTATTTTAGTTTCTGCTCTTTTCATTTTATCAGCGCTAGCAAAGCTATATCCTGTTCCCACTTTGGGTATTGGTGCATTTGAAACAAAATATTTAGGTGCTGTAGGTATTGAGTATGATACTGCACGAATACTTTCAAGGTTATTAATTGGTTTTGAGTTTTCTCTTGCCATACTTCTGCTACTACCTTTTTATTTGCGGAAGCTCATAATACCGGCAACCATAGGTTTATTAAGTGTTTTTACAATCCATTTGGCTGTTCAGGCTATCAATGGAGATGCCAGTAACTGCGGTTGTTTTGGAGAATTAATACCCATGACGCCATTGCAGGCTTTAATTAAAAACATTTTGACTATTGGATTACTTCTTATCCCAATCACTTTTCTAAAGGATTATTGCGATGACAAAAAGAAGTTTAGCCCGATTATAATCACGGTTTTAGCTTCAATACTATCCATGTTTATTTTTCTTATTCCATCCAATGCTTCTGGTTTTGAAGCTGAAGCGGAAACTAAAAATACTCGGCTTTACAATTCAATTCAAAAAAAGAAAATTTTATGTTTTTTTGATCCAAGTTGTGAACATTGTATGGAGGCAGGAAAAGAAATTATACAGTTGAAAAAAGCCAATAAGAATTTTCCTGAAGTCAAGATTCTTTTTATGGATGCCTTCGTCAATGGTATGAGAGAGGAAATAGATGGGTTCTTTGAATTTATTGGAGAAGAATTGGATTATCAATTGCTGTCTATCGAAGAATTTAATCCTATTTTTTGGGATAAATACCAGTTTCCTGGTATATTATATATGTATGAAGGAGAAGAGAGGATATTTTTTGAAGCTACAGGGAATCCTTTTGATTCCAAACGTTTAATGGAAGAAATTAATAAAGATAAATAATGGCCAAAAAAATAGTTGCTGCGAATTGGAAAATGAATCTTCTCAAAAGTGAGGCTATTGAACTTTATGAGCAAATGGCTCGAATGATTCCTGACAATGATGTTCAGGTTGCTGTTTTTTCTCCAAGTATTTTCCTTTCTGAATTATTAGGTTCGAAAATTAATCGATTGGCAATAGGAGCCCAGAATTTTTATTTTGAAGACAAGGGTGCATTTACAGGTGAGGTTAGTGCAGTTCAATTACAGGACTTAGGTTGTTCTCATGTCATCATAGGGCACAGCGAAAGAAGAATTCTTTTTTCCGAGTCTGATGAGCTCATTCAAAAAAAGGTAAAAGCGGCTTTAGATATAGGTTTGAAAGTAATCTATTGTTGTGGTGAGAGTCTTGAAGAAAGAGAAAGTAATAGTCACCAATCGAAGATCAGTTCCCAACTGGAAACTTTAAATTGTCTCGCTTCTGACATGGTAAGACATCTTTCTATCGCATATGAACCCATATGGGCTATAGGAACAGGTCTTACAGCATCACCACAACAGGCTGAAGAAATGCATCAATTTATACGAGAAGAGCTCGCCAAATTATTTTCCTCTGAGCTTGCGGAAAACACCTCTATTCTTTATGGAGGTAGTTGTAATGAGAAAAACGCGAAGGACTTGTTTCAATGTCCAAATATTGATGGTGGTCTTATAGGAGGAGCTTCACTTAACGCTGAAACTTTCTCGAAAATTGTTGATTCGTTCTAATGAATTATTTGGAGTTCAACTTTGAGATTATCCCTTTTAAACCATGGTCAGAAATAGTAGCCGCATATCTTTCTGATATCGATTTTGATGGGTTTTATTATGAAAATGAAGTTCTTAAAGCCTTTATTCCCGAGGGTTCTTTTAGGTTAAATGAATTCGAAGAAATTATGGCAAGAGTAAGGGAGTCGGGTATTAATATATCTTACACTCGCAATGATATTCCTCATCAAAATTGGAATAAGGTTTGGGAATCAAATTTTGACCCTGTATCCGTTACTGATGATCTACTTATTGTTGCCCCATTTCATAAAAAGAATAAGAATTACAAATGGAATATTGTGATCCAGCCAAAAATGTCATTTGGTACAGGGCATCATCAAACCACTCATCTGATGTGTGAAGCCATTCTGAGGGTCGATTTTAAAGATTACCATGTTTTAGACATGGGTTCAGGAACAGGTGTTCTTGCCATTTTGGCTGAAAAAAAAGGCGCCAAAAAAATTACGGCAATAGATATTGAAGAATGGTCTGTTGATAGTTGCAATGAAAACTCAAAACTTAATGATTGTCAGCGTATTGAGTCACTTTGTGGTGGAGTTGAACTGATTGATGGCAAGAAGTTTGACGTAATCCTTGCAAACATTAATAAAAACATCTTGAATGCTCAGATGAATGCCTATTATAAGGCATTAAATAAAAATGGTTTTTTATATTTAAGTGGTTTTTTCGAAACAGATGTTGATGAATTAACATCCTTTGCAAAAAGAGAGGGTTTTTTCAGAAAATGTATGAATGTTAAAGAAGATTGGGCAATGCTTGTTCTTCAAAAGTGAATAGTATGCGTTTATTTTTATTGCCTTTGTTTGTTTTCTCAATATGGGGCGGTTATGCGCAAAAACTTTCTACCGAAAAAGATAAATTCATTAAGCAACTGAGCAAAGAAGTCGAAAGTGAAAGTTTTGCACATTTTGTCAAGAGAGATCTGGCTTCTTTTATATCCTCGAAGTTAAATTCACAAGAATATAATGAGTTTGTTGAAACATGTAATTTACTGCTTAAAGAGTCTTATTTATCAGAAGATATAGTTCACTATATTCATTCGGTATATCACGCTAAATCGAACCAATTTCCCTCTAATTTTTATACTCAATGGCATTCCTTCCTCAATGATTATTTAATTAAATCTGATAAATCAGAAGCGAAGAATTTTCTCACCTTCAGTGAAGGTTTGTATAAATATCGGAGTATTTATAAAGACAATGGACATCGATGGTTAATCGAAGGGGGAGTCTTAAACTGGAGCTACAAGAAAACATTAAAGCTTTCTGTGAAAAATACAGACCTAAAATGCATGGTTTTCCAGGGAGGTCCAAGAGATAGTATTGTTGTTTACAACACTTCGGGTGTATTTGATTTACAAAAAAAGACATGGAAAGCGAGAGGAGGCAATATGACGTGGGAAAAGGTTGGTTTTCCAAAAAATGAAACCTTTGCAAAGGTAAAGGGTTATTCCGTTTTTGCTGATGAGTCTATTATAAGGGTAGATACAGTTGAATTGACAACGCCTTATTTTGAAAAGCCAATATTAGGAAGATTGGAGGATAAAACAGTCTTTAATCTCAAAGAGGGAGAATCAAGTCCAATATTTAATTCCTTTGAAAAAAGGTTACTCATTGAAAATATTAGGAAGCATATTAATTACGACGGTGGTTTTACTCTGGAAGGGGCAAGTTTCATTGGAAGAGGGGTTGAAGGTAATTTGGCTAAATTGACTTTTAGCTACAATGATAGGACTCTTTTTGAGTTAAAAGCATTAAATTTTTTGATGACGCCTCAACAGATCATCGCCAGAAATGCAGATGTTTTAATGCATTATGATAATGGAGATTCATTATCAACAAAGGACGCCATTGTGTATTGGAACGAGGAACGTAAAGAGCTAAAAATTACTGCAGCAAAAAAAGGTGTTAATCCCATTCCTTTTGTTGATAGTTATTTTAAGGTTTTTGTTAATGCCCCAATACTTTCTTGGAGACTCAATACACCATTTCCAATGTATACTTTTGAAAAAGGGACTTCCCAAGAACAACGCTTTGCTCATGTTGAATCTTGGGATTATTTTGATGAGAAAATTTTTGACCAATTTTCTGGAATAGGTAATATCAATCCATTATTGGAAATTGCAGAATTAAGTATTTTAGAAGATACTTTGATACTACCTGTTGGGCAAGTTGCAAGTCAATTGAGAAAAACCATTAGCCAGTGTAAGTCTCAACTCATCGATATATCAAGTTTGGGATTTATACGTTACAACTCTAAATCTGAATATGTAATTGTTGAGCAAAAGCTACTCAATTATGCACTTTCAAAAATGGGACAAAAGGATTATGACGAATTACGTTTTGTAACTGATTTAAGACCGAAACAACTAAATTATTCAGAAGCTGAAATTGAAAAAGACAAATATTTGCAAATGCTCGCACAGCAGTATCAGGAAATATCAATGCGAAGAAAATCGACACCCTGCTATGCTTATATAAATTTGGATCAAAATGAATTTTTTTTGAATGAAGTAGAACAGGTCACACTTTCATCTAATCAGCACACATTTGTCTATCCAGATTCAACATATGTTAGATTATTAAAAAATAGAGATATGGTTTTTTCTGGGTGGCTGGTATCAGGAAAGTTTGTTGCCCATAATATTGAATCTGCTTTTAATTACGACGATTTCACTATTGCGATTGATAGCTCGAATATGGCTTATTTAAGTGTAAATCCTTTAAGTGCAAGAGATGGAACCCGACCAATAGATATGGTGAGTAATTTCAATAGATTTAATGGTAAATTGTTTATTGACTTTTCAGATTCTAAGTCTGGAAGAGGTATCGGTAATGGCAGCTATCCCTATTTAGAGGTAAAGGATTCGTTGAAAATATTTTATAATTCTCCAGATATTGTAAATGGAGCGTATGACAGCACCAGATTCTTTTATACATTAAATCCATTTGTTTTGGATAGTTTAGATTCGTTTGATGAAAAAACTCTGAGAATGGAGGGTTTACTCAAATCGGATGGTATTTTTCCTGATCTAGACGTACCACTAAAAATTATGAATGATTATTCCTTTGGATTTGTTGTAGAAGCTCCTCCAGAAGGTTATCCTTTTTATGAAACAGAGTCCCTGTATGAAAATAAAATAGTACTCTCCAATAATGGTCTTCAAGGCGCAGGTATAATTGATTTCATGGGATCCCAAGCTGTTTCAAGAAAATTGACTTTTTTACCGGATTCAACAATAGGATTAGCGCAATTTTATAATGAAAAGGATACCGTAGATATTGAGTTTCCACAAGTTGTTTCTGAAATTTCTGAGATCTCTTTTAAGCCAAGAACAAAGGTATTAACCGTAAAGTCCTACAGAGATAATTTAATTTCTTTGTTTGAGGACGAATGTTATATGACAGGCGAATTGACATTATCTGAAAATGGGATTACTGGAAAAGGAAAACTCAATTTGCTGGATGCTTCAATGGAAGCTGTTGATTTTGTATTTTCTTCATCTGAAATTTTTTCAGATTCATCCTCATTTAACTTGATCAATCGCTTTGCAAAGGCTGGAGAGAATCCTTTAGCTATACAATCTAATGGTCTTAAATCGCATGTTTCGTTTAAAACAAGAATGGGTGAATTTAATTCAAAAGGAACAAAGCGAATCAAATTCCCAAGTAACAATTACTATTGTCAAATGGATAAATTTCTTTGGCAGATGGATGGTGAATCTATTGATTTTGAAAAAAAGAAAGAAGTTGAAACCAGATTTGAAACCAATGCGGGAATTGTACAAAACAATTTCTTTTCTATGGACGAAACACAGGATTCTCTCCAGTTTAAATCCATTCGGGCTCAATATGATTTAAAAAATGAAACCATTAATTGTTTCAGGGTAGATTTTTTGGAAATTGGTGATGCTTATATTTTTCCGAAAGGCAATTCACTTAAGATCCGAAAGAATGCCGTAATGGACACACTTTTTAATGCTCACATCGTAGCAAATAGAATCACTAAACTGCATGAATTTTCGGATGTAACATTGACTGTTAAGGGTCGTAATGAATTTTACGGAAATGGATTTTACTCATATTTTGATCGTGATAGTTCGGTTACTAAAATTGATATTGGATCGATTTATTTTGATAAAATCCAGACCATTGCGAGCACTGAAATCACAGAGGACAAGAAGATTAGACTCAGTTCTAAATTTGATTACTTTGGGGACTTTATCGTTTCTTCTAAGAATGATGGTGTGATTTGCGATGGATATACTCGAATGAATCATTCGTGTGATTTTGATAAGTCATGGATGAAATTCAGTGACACCATTTATGCCAATAATGTTAAAATTCCCATTTCCAAAAATCCTAAAAGTAAATCTGGAAAAGATTTAGCTTCGGGATTTTTATGGAAAGACCATGGGGTTAAAGATAGTTTGTTAATCTACCCTACCTTTTTATCTGTAAAGCAAGGAAATTCAGATGCCTTTTTGTTTTCTGCTCATGGAAAGGTGTCTTATGATTATCTAAAGAAAACTTTTGAACTTATAGATTACAATACTGATGACAACTACAGTTATTCTAAACTTTCTTTGGTTCTTGATGAAAATACTTGTTCTTTGAAGGGTAGGGGGAAAATTGATCTCGGAATCAATTTGGAACCTGTTGTTTTCGAATCATTTGGAGACATTCAATACAATAGTGATCAAAAATCAACAAATCTTACTCTTACTTCCAAAATGACTATTCCCCTACCTAAAAACATTGGTGATTACATGGGGAAATCTTTTCATCAATCTGACTCTCTAAAGGAATACACTTTTAGTAAAGCAACTCAAGAAAGATTGACCGATATATTTTCAATAATCGCCGATAGTGAGGTTAAAGGTGAAAAATTATTTAAAGATTACGATGAGGATAAACTCAATAAGACCCCAGGTTTTTTACAAAGTACCTTTTTGTTTCCTGAATTGAGTTTGGAGTCATATGTCAATATGGAAGTTGACGCTGAAGGACCAATATCCGGACTCAAAAGCAAGTATAGTAAGATTCCTGTGTTCTCAATGAATGATGAAATCGTTCTTAAACGGTTGCCCATGAAAATGCTGGTTCTGCAATCTTACTCTGAGGAATCAAATCAGGGTTTTGAACTACTATTCAATGATGCATCGGGAAAAAATAAATATTCTTTTAAGTATTTGAAAAACAAGAAAAATGGTAAATTGATTATTGAAAGTACTGATATGGGATTAATGAGATTAATTACCAATATTAAAGAAGATAAAAGAAAATCAAAAAACTTTTCGTTCACCGATGCTGATGAAGGTAAAATGTTTGAGTTAATGTATCTTAAAAAAATATAATGCTTTTTGTAATTGTCATATTTGCAGGTTATTTAATTGGATCTTTTCCGTCTGCGGTTTGGATTGGCAAAATATTTCATAACCTTGATATTAGGGAGCATGGAAGTTATAATGCTGGTGCAACCAATACTTTCCGAGTTTTAGGAAAGACATGGGGATGGTTTGTTCTAGGATTAGATGTGGGTAAAGGGTTTTTAGCTGCTTCTGTTCCATTTTTTTTAACTTCTTGGTATTTGGGTTTTAAGGATGAACAGTTAATTCTTCAACTCATGGCTTCTTTTTTCGCAATTTTAGGTCATGTATTTCCAATATTCGCGAATTTTAGGGGAGGTAAGGGAGTGGCTACAACTCTAGGTATAATATTGTCCATTAATCTGGATACGGCATTAATTTGTTTAGGAATATTTTTGATTGTTTTTTTATTTTCAAAATTTGTGTCGCTTGGTGCTATAGTTGCCTCAGTCTTTTTTCCTGTGGTCAGTTTTTTTGTGATGAAAGAAGACGCGAGAATTATGATTATTTTTTCAATACTTATTTCATTGATTGTTATTTTTTCACATAAGAAAAATATTGGTAGGCTTTGGAGGGGGGAAGAGAACAAAATGAACTTTTTAGGCCGTTAGGCGTAAACTCTACGAGTTTATCAATATTCAACCATTGTTTTTTAAAAACTATACATATCGTCTTTTTCTTTACATCCTAATTTTAGGTTCAAGTCATTTGGTTTGCTCTCAGTCTGAAAGTCAGTTATATAAAAAGTCGAATTCTCTATTTGAAAAAGAAGAATATAAAGAAGCTGTTAATGGGTTTCGACAGTTACTTTCCAATGATTTGAAGAACATTGATTACAATTTTAAATATGCTGTTTGCCTGTTTTATACGGAAAGTCCAAAATCTTCTGAAAAGTATTTTGACTATTTAATGAATACTGCCGCTTATCCAATAGACGTTTTTTATTTCAAGGGACGACTTTACCATTTGAATTATCAATTTGAAAGGGCTATTGAGATGTATAGAGAATATTTGAATATGCGAACAGCAAAGAATAAGGATTATGGTTGTCTCGATGAAATAAAACGTTGTAAAAATGCAATTTCTTTACTTCAAAGTCCTCGAGCTATCGAGGTTATTTCTATGGAAAAACGTAGCTATGATGATTATTTTTCTTCATACGTTTTTGATTCATTAAACTTCAAGTTGTACTCAGCCAATGATGTATTTTCAAAGTATAATTCAAAAAAAGATTTTGTACCGAAGTATGTTTTTAGAAGAGGAATGAAGTACCGATTTTTTTCAAGTTTCTCGAAAGATGAATCGGCCAAAAAAGACTTATTTATTCAAAAAAAAGATTCTGATAACGAATGGGGGGAGCCAATACGACTTGATATTAAAGTAAACACCCCATCGAATGAGGATTTTCCCTTTTTTGATGACGAAACAGGTTATTTATATTTCAGTTCAGATGGTCATAATTCAATAGGTGGCTTTGATGTTTTTAGGGTAAAAATGGATTTGAATTCTTTAAACATGGAGGATGTTGAAAATCTTAATTTCCCTTATTCATCTACTTCAGATGATTTTTTATTCATACCTGTTGAGTCTAAATCATATGCTTTTTTTACAACCAATAGAAATTCAAATATTGGTTTTAATGAGGTAGTAAAATCTAAACTAACTTCTAGAGAAATTCCTTCTTTTATATCTCAACTGGTCTTTCATGATAACGTAAATACTCAAAACTATTCAGCTCAATTCTTTTTAATCAATAATAATTCTAATGAAAAATTTGGGCCGTTCAATACAAACAAGGATGGAGTGGTGCGATTTGTAATTCCTGCCCCTGGATATTATAAACTTGAATCTTTGGTTGAAGGCAGTGACAAGAGTTTTACGAATGAAATTAATTTCCCCCCGAAAGTGGATGGATATGAATTTCAAGTCACCTGCGATTATAAAATCAAGGATTCTGAAGAAGTTATTGTATTAAATGACCAATTAACGGATCGATCAAATCTTATTGTGGATGTTGATGAATCTGATTTACAAGAGTTTTCTAAATTAATTGTCAATACAAAGACCATTAGTGCCTCGGAAGAAGTATTGGCTGAAGATATTGTATTATCAGATGATCAAGTTGAAGCAAAAATTGAGGAGCTTTATGATATTGAGGCAGAGCTTGAAGATCAAATAAGGCAAAAAGCACAAATTGCCCAAAATTTGATTCAATCTAAAAATGAATTGGAACAAATCGATGAGCGTATTAGAATATTAGCACGAGATATAAAGTCTGGAAATACAGATGAGGTAAAATCTCAACAAAGAAAACTCAAGGAGGCCTTTCAGAAACGATCGGCGTTAATCGAAAACTTCAATAAACAAGCTTTATTGTATGATAGATTTGCCAGCAATGAAGACCTTGAGACGAACCATCAGGAAATCGCTAAAATAAATTCAACGATTAATGAAAGCAAATTTAACGGTGAGACAGAGTCAGTAAGAACTCTTTTAAATCAATATGAGACTCCTGAAACCTATAAACCTTTTCAACCATCTATTCCTGAATTGGCAAGAGCTGATCAGGATGTCTTGGAAAGTGAACTCATTGAGGTCGAAGAATCTTTAGAAGAGGTTGTTACACTTATTGAAAAAGATGCGTTAAGAATAAACGAATTAAAGACAAGTCTTGCCCAGGTTGATAATGTTGAGGATTGGAATAGTATATCAGATTCACTTGCTCTATATGGTAAAAAACTGAGTGAAAGTGTTGAACGAAAATATGCATTGGAGCAAGACCAAGAGATCTTGTCTGAGGAAATCATTAGGTCAAGGGAATCTCTTCTGAATTTAACACTTATAGACACCGATATTCAAACTATCGAAATTACATTGGATCAAGAAATTTTAATTTCCGAGGATCAAAAAACAAAATTTTTAGCGGATGAAGTTTTTTTAGATAAAATAATAGAAGGTCAAAAAGAACTAACTGCTATTGTCGATTCACGAAATCAAAATATAAAAATGATTAATCAATCAAACTTACCTCAGTATCTTAAAGATTCTCTTTTAATAAGTTCTGAAGTTAAGTTTATTGAAGATATGAATCTTCGAAAAGACGATTTACTAAGTGATTCTAATGAGGCGCTGAATGAAATGATCCAAATTGCTGAAAATAATATCGAGGAAATTACCGATTTAAACTTACCTGATTCAATTACTTCCCTTGAAACAGAAGTTGTGACAGAATCGCCCGAAGAATCTTCTACGAGTGTTTTAGCAGAAGAGCTCGAGGAGACTTCAGCGACAGATGATCAAGGCATTGCCTCAGAAGAATTATCGATTGAAACAGAATTTGTGACAGAATCGCCCGAAGAATCTTCTACGAGTGTTTTAGCAGAAGAGATTGAGTCTATTGAGGAATCACACCTTCAACAGGATTTAACTGCTGTCGATATTCTTAACGAAGCTTTAAGGATTGACCTTGTTTCTCCCCTAGATGCAAATAGTAGATCCGTTCAACTATTAACTTCTTTGGTGCTTGAGGAAACCCTATCTGATCAAAATAAAACAAATAATGAAGAACCTGAATTTAATTTTTGGGAAATTGAAAATCAAAAACAGTATTATCAAAATGAGCTAGATATTGCGATTGCTAATGAGAAAATAGAAAATAGATATCTAAGTTTGAGAAAGAAATTTTCAAATGTGAAATTTGAGGGAAAAAACAATATTCAAGCACAGATTCGTGAACTCGAGATCAAGAATGCAGAGTTAGAAGCAAAATTACAAACAACAACTAATAATAGTATCAAATCACTTATTCAAAACTTAATTGAGGCGAATAATTCAAGAATAAGAGTCTTACAAGAGGAACTCGAGGAACTGCACGATTTTGATCAACTGCAATTGACTATTGAAAAAACTCCATTGCCTGATGAACTCATCATGGAGTTTGAGCAAAGTGAGGCATATTATGATTATGTCATTAAACGTCAAAAGCTTGATAACGACCAGGTACTTTTAGGTGATTTGATTCTTGAAAATGAACAGCTTATGTTAAAGCTAGATGAATCTTTAAGACAAACCTTAAATAAAGAAACTCTTACGAAAGAACAATATAATGATATCAAGCGTCTTGAAAAGGTGCAGTCAGCAATTGTTTATTTGAAGAGTAAAATGGCTGATAAAACCAATGAGCTTTCAAGTATTGAAAAAACAAGTTCTTACGAGTTTTTGTATCAAAATAAAATTAATCCTGTAGCCTCTGATGGAGCTGGAATACTTTCTGAAAATGATACACAATCATTAAATGATATTTTGCTTACTCTAGGTCATAGGCTTCATGCTGAACAAGCCGAACTTAGCCCAAATATATTAAACTCGAAATCGTTTATATCGTATAATCAAAAAAGAATGTTGCTTCAAGAAGTAGTCAAAGAGTTTAAGGAAATTAATAAGGAGACCTACAGGCAAGAGCTTTCGGGAAAACAAAATCAAATTATAACACTAATTAATGATATGAATTCTATTGATTCTTCAAGTTATTTTGAAGGGTTCATCAGTCGTCAGCCATCGACAGGTATGGGTCAAAAGACCATGTCTATCAATGAAAGTATTGAAGGTTTGGGAAAAGTTTTAGTATCTGATGAGGGTGATTTAAAACCGGGTACAGAAGAGTCTTTTGCGTATCAAATTTACAGTAATAAACGGGCTGATTTAAATGAAAGAATTGCAGAATTAAGAGAAATCGAGGCGACCAAAGAACTCAATTTACCAATTTTAATTTATTCGAAAAATGACACTAGTGATGTTGCTGAAATCTCTAATAAGGAAAATGATATTTCAAGATTAATAGAAGAGATGAATTCGATTGATTCCTCAAGCTATTTTGAAGATTTTATCAGTCGTCAGCCATCGATTGGAATAGGTCAAAAGACATTGTCTATCAATGAAAATATAAAAGGTTTAGGAAAAGTTTTAGAGTCTGAAGAAGGTGATTTAAAACCAGGTACACTAGAGTCTTTTGCCTATCAAAGCTATAGTAAAAAACGTGCTGATTTAAATGAAAGAATTGCAGAATTAAGAGAAATCGAGGCGATCAAAGAACTCAATTCACCAAAATACACTTATTCGAATAGTGACCTTATCTATGCTGCTGAAATTTCTCGAAAAGAAAATGAGATTTTAAGATTATTAGAAGACATAAATTTGATTGATTCATCAGCCTTTTTTGAAGCCTGTATCAATAGAAACTCTACAGCTGAATATACTCGTGATACGAAGTCGATCAATACATCTATAGAATATTTGGGTAAAGAGTTATATTCGAATGAAGGAGGTTTAAATTTAGATGTTTCAAAATCGAAAACGTTCAGGATATATTTAAATAAACGAAGTTCACTCGACAAAAAAATAAATGAATTGACTTTGCTTAGTATTCAACGTCAAAAGTCACTTCAGGAGTCCTCTGCTTATGATGATTTGATAGGAATAAATTACGTTAAAGAGAAAAAAACTAAGAGAATAAAAGAACAAATTACTTCTTTGACTACGGATATGAATGCTATTGACTCATCAGCTATTTTTGAGGCATATTTAAGTAACCAGAATCGTACAGCAGACAAAACCGACTTTCAATATACCACTGATGTGAATCATTTACAACCTAATAATTCCGAGGTAACATCATTTTCGTTATTGAATGAAACAGCCGTTAATAGTAATACAGATCCGTTACCTGTATTTGCGTCAAACCCTTCTGGTTTAAATTTTCGAGTTCAGGTGGGTGCATTTAGACGTCCCGTTAGAGAGGATGTATATCGAGAGTTCACTCCTGTTTCTGGTCAAAAGTTAGACAATGGCTTAATTGTATACATGGCCGGTTACTTTAATAACAGTAGGGATGCGCTTACAGCACAAAGGTCGATAAGGAGTCTTGGCTACTCGGATGCTTTTATTGTGTCATATTGTAATGACGAGCGTATGCCATACTGGAAAGGTAAGGAACATGAAAAAAATGGTACATGTAGGCTTTCTGAGCGTAATGAGCTCATAGCGGTTTCGGGGAGGTTGCCAGAATCAAATTCAGAAACAATTAGACAAAATAGTTCGAATACTGAGATGTCTGGTATTGAAAACCAAGACAATTATTTTAATAATCCAACAAATACAAATGTAGCGAATGAGTCTTCTTCAAAACCTGCTACTAAACAATCAAATGAAAATATTCGATCAACTGCAACATCAGTGAATAATACATCGGACCCTTCTATTTATGGGGTTACGACTGGATCAGAACGACATGGTGATCAAATAGTTAATGGAGTGAATGTTGCAGGATTGTTTTATACGGTTCAAGTCGGTGCCTTTAATCGCAAAATAAGGGCGGGAGAATTGTCACAGATTCAAGAGCTTAATTATTACTATTCATCAGGTTTATATCGATATTCCTCAGGACGCTTTGATTCCATTGAAAAAGCTAGAGAAAGAAGATTATCTGTTGTCTCCTCAGGTATTTTAGATGCTTTTATTGTTGCCTTTTATAATGGTGAACGTATTTCTATTCAAAAATCTAAAGAGCTTATAAAAAATAATGGTTTGGAGATATTATTTGCTACAGATATTGTTTCAGAAAATAGACAGGATATAATGATAACACCTTCTTATCAGCAAAAACAAAATTCTGTTTTAGAAACCACCAAAATAAGACTAGAGGTTCCAATTATTGAAACCAGGAATTCAAAACAACACAATGAATGGGTTTCTTATGTTTTGGATGTAAAATCATTTGATGAACGAACTATCGAAAGACTTAATAGAGTAGGAGTGTTTAGTTATGACGAAGATTTATTAATAATCAAGTCCCAAGTATTGAATAAATCTCAGCTGACACCAATCATGTCCTTTTACATGAAAGGCATGGAGGAAAAGAAGTTTGATGTAAGTACCAATATTCAACATCAACTTCAATTGAAAAACAGATTGTCTGGGAAATTTTCGAATTGGTTATTGAGAACGAACAAAACCTTTAGATTTGTTGTCATAAACGGTGTGCAAAACCTTATTTTCTATTTGAATAGTGAAATGGAAAAACAGGAGTTAATAGATGAATTAAATGTTTTACTAAATTGATTCATATGAATTTGAATACAGAAACTAAAGAAAAGATAGAGTCTAAGAAGTTTGCTTCAACAAGTTATTCATTAGTTTTATACAATGACGATGTCAATACATTTGATCACGTGATCAACTGTTTGGTTCGTATTTGTGAACATGATTTAATTCAAGCTGAGCAGTGTGCTTGGCTCGTACACAATAAAGGTAAATGTCAGGTTAAGAGTGGGAAATTGAGTGATTTAAGAAAAAGACTTCAGGCACTTACTCAAAATGGATTGTCCGCTCAAATAGAATAATTCAATACTTACCTTTTTTTATATCATAAAATGTCTTTTCAATGGTTTCATAGGATCCATTAGGATTTGGTCCTAATGCCGGTAACCCAATAATTGTTTGGTTTGGATTGACAAGAATGTAATAAGGGAAAGAGCCTACGTTTAACGATTTCCATAGAGAATGTCCATAATTTATTGAAAAACTCTTCCATGTAATATTGTCAAGTACTCGCTTTGAAAAGTCATTCATAAGGGCATTCTGATTTAAATAAATGGTAACGAATTCAATCTCATTATTATATTTGATTTGGAGTCTTTTAAGGGCCGAAATTTCAGAGAGACTATTAGGGTTGTTTGGGTCAAAAAAGTGAATATATAAGTACCTTTGATGCTTAGCTTTTAATTGATATTGTTCGTTTAAATATATAATAGGAAGTTGGTCTCCTGTCGTGATTGTGTAGAATTCCTGAATGAGATTGGTAGCGATTTTTTGGTTATTTGAGTATGGCGAATTTAATCGAATTTGATTGGTTAGATCAATTAAGTTGTTTTTTGGAAGGTTGCCTGAATAGTATTCTTGCTGAATGATTTTGAGTGCAATAAATTCTGCGAACTTATGGTTAGGAATGAGACTATCAAATTCAATGGCAGTAATCATATGAGCGGCATTTGAACTGTAAACGGATTGAATCAATGGCTTTCTTATCATTTGATCGAGCTGAAATAAGTACCCGTCGTAAAAATCATTGACATAATCCATATATGCAGGATTATGGTATTGTAGAGGTTCATTTTTAATAAAGAATTCATATTTCGATTTTCTCGTGGGTGCACCAAAATATTGAATGTTGTCAAGGTTTTTACCTAACGAATATTTGATGTAGTTTTTAAAATAGTTAGAGGTGTCAGCCGCGTAGGTTGCTTGTATTTCGGTTTTGAACTGTAATACCCCTTCAACGAATTTAACAGGTTCGACATCCTTTAAAATATAAAGGCTGGCAATTTCATCATCCATCCATGCTTCAAATCCAAGTATTTTATAATTGATATCTGTACTGTCTAAATTAAAAAATAAGATTTCAGTTTCACTTCCTGAAAAATAAGGTATGATATCGATGTTTTCTCCTGGAAATTCCACAAAATACGTTGCGCCATTTTGAATGTATAACTTTGAATAGGAGTTCTGTATGCGAATAACTATTTTTCTTATTCCCAAGTCTTCAAGTTCAATAACAAATCTTCCCTCAGAATTTACCACTGTATTATAAATGAGCGTTTCTGTATTGGTCAAGTAATCCTCAACAAGCGAAACATATACATAGGCGTTTTTGGCTCCAGATGCCGTACCGTAAATCGTCGTATTTCCTTTACTATATTGACCCCATAGGAGAAATAAAATAAGTAAGTGACGCATGTTTGATGTTTTACAGAAATAATACCAGTTTCTAAACGAGTATTTTGGCTTGAGTTACAAATGATGAAATATCTCCCCCGTTTTTGTGTATTTCCCTTATTATAGAGGAGCTTATTGAACTTAATTCCTCATTTGTAAGAAGCAAAATGGTTTGAATCTTAGACATTGAATTATTCACATGAGCAATGGATTTTTCATATTCAAAATCAATGTTATTTCTGAGTCCTCGTATGATGTGAGAGGCCGATACGGTCTCACAATAATCAATTGTCAATCCATTATATGAAGAGACAGAGACGCGGTTTTGACTTTTAAATATTTCTTGAATGTGTTGGATTCTTTTGTCTAAATCAAAAAGGTACTTTTTTTCAGTATTTACACCAATTCCAATAATAATTTCATCAAAAATTCTTAATGATTGATTGACAATAGATTCATGTCCTTTTGTAAACGGATCAAAGGATCCAGGGAATAAAGCGATCTTACTCATGATAATCAAAGTTAAAAAAACTAAAACAGACATGTCCAAATGTATGGGATTTTTGATAACCATGAATGTAATCGATGTCTATGGATTTTGCATGTTCAATAATGATAATTCCATTTGACTTAAGTCGATTATGTTGTTTAATCGAAAGGATTATTGTCTCGTAATCTTCATAATCAAAAGGTGGATCAGCAAATATGACGTCATATTGCTCTTCTGTTTTTTCCAAAAACTTTTGGGCTTCTGATTTGGTGATTTTGTGGTATTGATTTTTTATTCCCAAAGAGGAACTTGTTTCTTTTATAAACCGAATAGCCTTAAAATTCGAATCAACAGAATGTATCAAAAGCGCACCACGTGAGATGAATTCAAAGGAAACATTTCCTGTTCCAGCGAATAAGTCGAGAACTTTTATATCATTTAGATCAATAGAGTGCTCTAAGACGTTAAAAAGACCTTCTTTACCAAAGTCGGTAGTAGGGCGAGAATGAAAACCTCGCATTACCTTAATCCTCCTGCCTTTTAAAAAACCACTGATGATTCTCACGTGATTAGCTTTATGAGGTTCTCATTTGTTCCAAAAAAGAAGTCATTCTTTTTAAGGCTCTCGATTTTATTCTTAATGAACTCAAGTTCTGTAATTTGTTTTTGGTCACCGTATACTTTTATTGATGGACTGTCAATATTCAGCTTATTAATATGTCCTATGAGAAAATAAATCACATCTGTCATTGAAGAAAAAGATATACTATTGTGTGAAAACAGTTTTTTATTTTTGAATTTAATTATGTCAAATGTTTCTTTTTTGATGATAAGGTGAATGTCTCGGGACGAACCTTTTTCACTCAATGCATGGTTTAAGTACTCACTTGAAGAATTCAGTATGGGAACTTCAGGGTAATTCGAATTAAAAAAGTCATAAACCCATTTTTTACAGGAGTAAATTATGGTCGCATTTAATGCGTTAATATGATTTTCACAAATTATTTTTCCCGATGGAATCTCTGAATAATTTAATATATAAAAGTCCTCCCTTTTATCTGGATTGTATAGGTCGTTTGGTATCAATAATCCATCTGCTGAGTCCGAAATTACCGACCGAATAACCAAACCTTTATCAATAATACTTGATTGTATGATATTTGATAATCGATTGGAAACAAATGTATTAAATGAATTTATCTCGTAGGATTCTGAAAGCTCTTGGTTTGTTTTTCGATCAAAAAACAATACTGATTTCTCATTATAAAATAGAGTCGCTTCGGACATGATCCATGTGTAATAATGTAAACAAAAGAGGGGCGTATTTAATTCCTTTGAATTCTATTCTTCAGTTGGCTTCTTCTTCGGCTTCTTTTTCCTTAGCGGCTTTAGCTTCTTCCTCTTTTCTCTTGCGCTCCTCCTCTTTTTTCTTTTCTTTCTCTTTTTTTGCTTTAAGCTTCGCTAAAAATGAATCTTTTGGAAGCTGAGCTTCTGGCTCGATGCTTTCATCTTCCCAGCTGCCAGAAAGGTTATTATCTGCAAGGCTTCCCATCGTCATCAGTTCTTTTTCAGTGGAACCTTCATTTTCCACAAAAGGCAAAATGCCTTCTAGACGGAAATAGGTTGATGTATCGGTTGCTGAGGCCACCATTAATGTATCCATATCCCATTCTTTCTTGTTGTCGGTGAATGGAATGAATCTAAGTTTTTGAGCATTGAATCTTCCAAAATTATTTTGTTTCCGTTCTGTCATATATCCACTATTCTTTGTGAACATTGTTTCTATAAAAGAAACATTCACCGTATCCCTTTTGAAAGTGATGAGTTCAGGAGGGCACATATCGGATTTTGATAAATAGTAAGCTTCTAAATCCGTCATTTTATTGTCAATAGCTTGATTTCTTTTATATAGACCAAATTGAATTAGATAATCCCTCTCTTTTTCAGTAATTTTTCTGTTCGGAACAGATCCTTTTCTCTCTACAGTAGGAATACTGTCGTTTTCTATGAAGTAAATTAATTCCTCCCAATTAGATGCATAGGTTTTATATTTTGACTTATAATCTTTTTGTGCAGTTTGAACATCCTTTAAATTCCGAATAGATAAAGCCTTCATTTGCTTGTAAGAATTCTGATGTTCGACGGTTTCATCAACAGTATTCACAGCAAAATATATGGTTGTGCTGGCCAACAGAAACGAAATGGATCCTATAATATTTGTGATCTTATTGGGTACTTTTCCTGAAACAGATAAGAATAACAAAATAGAGG